>Ga0335085_10001281_pt1 | contig 55642 bp, 42 predicted proteins | sample Lox_Sample_45_FD_206712 | JGI IMG/M metagenome (GOLD analysis project Ga0335085, IMG submission 206712) | Soil microbial communities from Loxahatchee National Wildlife Refuge, Florida, United States - Lox_Sample_4.5 | ecosystem: Environmental > Terrestrial > Soil > Wetlands | place: USA... | reverse complement strand
TTCTGATCGATCGCGGCGACATTGAAGCCGAGCTGGCGAAGGAGATGGATAAAAATTTCTGGAAGCAGTTGCAGGACCGTCTCGATCTCGTGAAGCAGCACACGCTTCCGTACACCTATCAGTCACCCGAATTAGCGTGGAAGGAACTTCGTAAGTCAGCACCTGAAGATTTTGATATTTCTCCCGAAACGGGCGTGAGCGAAGAGATGATCCGCAACATCGCCGAACATCTTTACACAATTCCAAAAGGATTTGATGCACTGCCGAAGATTCAGCAATTACTGAAGAAGCAGAAAGATTTTTTTGAGAAGGAAGGCAAGATTGATTGGTCATGGGGCGAGCTGATGGCGTATGGAAGTTTGCTTCTCGAAATGCATGATGTTAGACTGAGTGGTCAGGATACCATTCGCGGCACTTTCAGTCATCGCCATGCAGTGATCTATGATGAGAGCAACAATGTCGGGTACAATCGCCTTAGTCAGTTGAGTGAGAAGCAGGGCATTTTCAGAATTTATAACTCGCTGCTAAGTGAATTTGCCGTGCTCGGATTTGAATACGGTTATTCGCTTGCCAATCCGCAAACGCTCACGCTTTGGGAAGCGCAGTTCGGTGATTTCTCCAATGGCGCTCAAACGATCATTGATCAGTTTATCTGCGCAGGCGAAAGCAAATGGAACCGCATGAGCGGAATCACGTTGCTGCTTCCTCATGGCTATGAAGGTCAGGGCGCCGAACATTCCAGTGCGCGCCTTGAAAGATTTTTAAACCAGGCAGCCGATTACAATATTTCAGTCGTGAACATTACCACTCCGGCAAACTTCTTTCATGCGTTGCGAAGACAATTGTATCGTCCTTTCAGAAAACCGTTGATCGTGATGAGTCCGAAAAGTTTATTGCGTCACCCCCGATGTGTGAGTGACTGGAAAGAATTAACGAAAGGAAATTTCAAAGAAGTGATTGATGATTCGAATGTGGTTGAACCATTGAAAGTGCGGAAGGTCTTGATGTGCTCCGGAAAAATTTACTACGAATTACTCGAGAGAAAAGAAAAAGAATCACGGAGTGATATTGCCATTGTTCGTGTCGAGCAACTTTATCCTCTTCCTGAAAAGCAATTACAATCCATCGTAAACAAATACAGAACGGCCACGTTCATCTGGGTACAGGAAGAGCCGTATAACATGGGCGCTTATTCATTTCTCAAAATGAACTGGCGGCCGCGCGACAAAGAATTTTATGGACTCACGCGTAAAGCAAGTGCGGCGCCTGCTACAGGTTATGCGAAACTTCATCAGGTTGAGCAGGATGAGATTGTGACGAAGGCGATGGAATAATTTGCATCAGGCTTTATCACAATCACAACCCGCTTTTGAAATGTCATCCGGTTGTAGATTATGACAAGAATCATAATCCTGCTGTGGTTTTGTCAATGGCCACAGTGAGATTCAGCGCTAAATTTCATTTTGGCTAAATCTGAAAATATGGAACCCCTTGCCGCCACAATGACAAAGGCGCTGCCTGACGAATCACCAGAACTGAAATCTTTGCAGGAGGCGCTGGCAAATCTTGATGGGAAGATGAAAGAAGCCGTCGCCACTCGGTCTTCATTGATTGAGAAACTTCATCCGTCACAAAAAATGAGTGCGGAAAATCTGATTCATTACCTCGCACTTCGCAATGAGGACATTCGCACGTTGCAGGATCGATTGCACATCTGCGGACTTTCGTCGCTCGCAAGCAGTGAAAGTCATATTCGCCGTCAGTTGCAGGCCATCATGGAGCGATTGGGAAAACAAATTCCGGCTGAAGAAATTTCACCCTACGGTTATCAAGAAGCCAGGAAATTAATCAAGCAGCGCGCTGAGCAATTGTTCGGTTCTAAAGATGATCCCGAAGTTCCGCACATCATGATCACATTCGATAGTGAATTCGGAAATGATTATCAACTTGTGAAAAGACTTTTGCAGGCAGGGATGAATGTAGCAAGAATCAACTGCGCTCATGACAGCAAAGAAGTCTGGCAAAACATGGTCGAGCTCGTGAAAACGGCAAGCGACAAAACCGGAATTCCCTGCAAAATTTACATGGATCTGGCAGGACCAAAAATCAGAACAACGATTTTGGGCAAAGGAAAAGTGAAAGGCAAAGTAGCATTGTCCGTTGACGAAGAAATCCTGTTTTCGGAACCCGATGCGAATTATAATCCATCAGAAGTGGTGATCGGTTGCGATGAGCCGGGTGTGGTCAACCAGGTAAAAAAGGGCGATCGCGTTTTGTTCGATGAGGGATTGATTGAAGCCACTGTGGTGGCCAAGCACAACGGACTTGCAACATTGAAAGTGATTCGCATCTCATCGCGCAAACCGCAGGTTAAAGAAAAACGCGGCATTAATCTTCCTGATACGCGACTTTCTCTTCCGGCGCTAACTGAACATGATAGAGAAGCGTTGCCATTCATCTGTGAAAATGCCGATCTCATCGGTTACTCGTTTGTGCGTCATCCATCTGATGTGATGGAATTGCAGGATGCCATCAACACACACAACAAAAAGCCATTCATCATTCTGAAAATTGAAACGCCTGAAGCCGTAAAGAATTTTCCGGCATTGCTCATTCAGGGAATGCATCAGGAAGTTTTTGGAGTAATGATTGCCCGCGGTGATCTGGCAGTGGAAATCGGATTCGAACGCATGAGTGAAATACAGGAGGAAATTCTCTGGATCAGTGAGGCCGCTCATGTGCCGGTGGTTTGGGCTACGCAGGTTCTTGAAACGCTGAACAAGTCAGGAATCGCCACTCGCTCCGAAATCACGGATGCATCTCATGCCTGCATGGCCGAGTGCGTGATGATCAACAAAGGTGAACACATTCTGAAAGTGATTGAAACGCTTCGCGACATTCTGCACCGCAGCGGCGGACATCATGTAAAGAAACGTTACACATTTCGCCCGATGCAAATTGCTTCGCGATATCTGATGTCATAAGAAAAATTGCAACTGAAAAAATTAGTTGATTTGCTTTACGAAGGCGCCTTCGTTAAATACATCGTAAGTTTTTATGCCAAGGGAAGACGCTTCCTCTTTCCATTTTTTCACTCTGTAAAATGAGTTCGAAGAATCGAAGATGATGAGACTTGAATTGAAGAACTCTGTGAGATTGCTGATCTCAAGTTTAGGATTGCCGGAAATGATGAGAGCATCCACAGTCAGTTTTTTCAATGGCGCTTCTTCATTTTTCAGTTCTCTGATTACAGCCACTTTGTAATTTCTGAATTGAAAGAAAAAAATGTTTCTGAAAAACTCATTTCCAGCTGAGCCGTTGTTCAAACTATCTTTCAGAGCGTAACTTTTCACTGAATTCACATTCTGCAATTGCCAGTGATGCCGGAAATAAAAATCTTCCTGCGCATCGCTGAGCTCCGATGAGTGGATGAATTGTGCAACGTTTCCATCTCTGAATTCGATCCGGCTTTTCCTCGGAAAACTGTAAACCGTGAATGTGTTTTCGTTGCTGCTCTCGAGAAAAGAAATATCTGTAACTGCAAGTAAAGCAATGAAAGAAACCATTCCGGCAAATAGCATGCTTTTTCTTTTTGAAATGAAAAACTGAAAAATGAAAATGAAACTCAGTGCAAGCAGTGTCGCCTGAAGCCAGGTGAATTCCGGAAAGTGAATGACAGAGAACGGTGCATGTTGCACGAGCAAAATAAATTCATTTAACAGCCAGAGAAGTCCCTGCATGATTTTTCCCGTGACAAATGCAAGGGGCGAAATCCATTGCAGCAGAATCAGCATCACTCCCAGCCAAACAAGAGCGAATGTGATTGGAATCACCACAACATTTGCAGGAATAAAATAAACCGGGAACTGATTGAAGTAATGAAGCGTGAACGGCAAGAGTGCAATCTGTGCACTTGTGGAAGCGGCAACAATTTTCCAGAGATAATCCACCACACGGTTGGTGCGATATAATCTTTTGTCGATGTAGGACGAAATAGTTGTGATACCGAACACTGCTCCGTAAGAGAGTTGAAAGCCCGCTTCCGTGATCAAAAGGGGATTGAAGAGCAGAATGAAAAACGCAGAACATGCAAGCACATTGAAAGGATGAATGGAGCGTCCCATGTTTTTTCCGAAGGTGATAAATGAAAACATAGTCGCTGCTCGAAGCACAGGAGCCGAAAGACCGGTGACAAATGCAAACAGCCAAATGAGAACGACAATCAAAAATGATTTTACAATTCGTGTTTGTCTTTTCTTGTCAAGGAAAAAGAAAATTCTTTGCAAAAGCAAATAGAGAATTCCAACGTGAAGACCTGCTACCACGATGATGTGAATCACACCGGCATCAACAAAAGATTGATGAACATCGAATGAAAGATTATCGCGGTCCCCGATGATCATTGCTTCAGCGACTGATGATTCTCGAACGGAAGGAATGTAAGTTTCTATTGCATGAATGGATTTTTCTCTCAGCCAGTACGTCGATTCAAAAATCCAATAGGTTTTGTTTATGCCAAGCGAACCATAATCGTCTTGTTTTAAAAATGCAGTCGCATAAATGTTTTGATAAGCGGCATATTTCCGGTAATCGAATTCATCAGGATTTTTTGGAGGAGCAATGAGCTGAAAATTGTTTATCACGATCAGTTCATCGCCATACCGAAGTTTCGCTGAAGAAGAATCTTTTTTAAAATAAATAATGGCATGTCCGCACGTTGATTCCACTTTTCCCGAATCGGCCCTTGCTTTGATTTCCACTTCTGCTTTGTAACTGTTTTGCTTTTCAATCGGTGGCTCGACAATCCGAACAAGAAAATGATCACTGCTTTCAAGAAAATGCGTGTAGTGATTGGGGTCATCTGCGTCAATGCTGTGAAATGCAAGAAAATTGCCAAGCATCAAGAAATTGATTTGCATCAGCAACCCGATCCAATAGCCGTAGCGAAATAGTTTTTCTGATGATCTGAAAACAAAAAGTCGCAGACAAATAATGAAGACGAGAAGAGTAACAATTGCAACAAGTGGAAAGTGAAATCCTGTGATTAACTGAATCAATACTCCAATTACAAATGCAATGAAAATTCTGACAAATGGATATTGATTCCAGTGATTCACGAATGAAATATAGTGAATGAAAAATAAATTTAAAACTGTCCGGAATGTAACGGATTTGATGAGGAATTCAAAAATCAAGCAGGGAACAACGGAGAACTGCTTAAAAAAATTATCTTTATTATCAAAATAGTTCTATGATGTCTGTTTTGGTAATTTTTCTTGCGGCATCTTTTGCTTTTCAAGTTGCCAGCGCACAGCAATGCATACTCAATCCGCCCTCGGGCTTGTTCTTCACAGATATAACTTCCTGTTCAGCCACTCTGCACTGGAAGGGCTCCTCTGGAATCCACGGCTACGTTGTAAAATACAAACTCAATAATGCTGTCACATGGTCAGCTAACATCAGTGTAGGAACGGACACCTTTTACACATTCACAAACCTGGACGCAGGAGAAAAATACAATTTTGGAGTACGTGCAATTTGTACAGATGGAAGTAAAAGTCCGCTGATAAAAAGAAGCACTACCACTGAAATTTGTAGCACCCCATCGGATATTCATCTAACAGAGCAGAGCGCCACATCAGCGACCATTGGCTTCACGCTTCCCTGCGGAACTGATACGGTTTATTACCGTTATCGGAACTTGTCGGGAGGCTGGTACACATCTTTTGTTTTGAATTCAACTTCAATTACTCTGCTTAACCTCAATCCTGATTCAGTCTACTTATATCAACTAAGCAGTTGTCCGCTGAACTTGCACAGGTGGTCAGTAATTGACACTATCCAATTTCATCGGCCAAACATTTTGTTTATAGTGCTTGATGATGCTCTATACAACACGTACAGTTGTACCGGTGGTCCTGATTTTTTTCAGTCTCCTAATATTGACCGGATAGCCAATGAGGGCGTCAGATTCCAAAACAATTTTGTCGTTTTATCCTATTGCTCTCCCAGTCGCGCATCCATGCTGACTGGCTTATATCCTCACAAGACGGGTGTGATTGATAATGGCTATTATCTCGATTCTTCTGCCACTACTGTTGCAACGATCCTGCATGACGCTGGATATTATACCGGCCTAATTGGAAAATATATTTCATGGTGGCCCGAACCCGGATATGACTACTGGATGGCGGCCCAAACTGATTATATTAATGACAGGTACAATTGTAATGGAATAGCTAAGAGCATTCCCGGACATAATACAGACGTAGTTACTGACACTACCCTTGCTTTTATTGAACGAAGTCCACAACCTTTTTATGTATGGGTAGCGTATCACGCTCCTCATGACTCTGCCATTCCTCAACCGCAGTATAATGGGATTTATGCGAATGACACGATGCCGCTTCCTGATAACATGCAACCTTACACAATAAATTATCCTTCCTTTCTTGATAACCTGAGCCCGTCATATTACGTGACTCCGTCGGAAGTTACCTCAAAATATGAAGCGTACTTCGAAACACTCAAAGGAGCGGACGATGCCATAGGAACTATTTTGAACAAACTCGAAGACATGAATATCCTCGATAACACTCTAATAATTTTTACGAGTGATAACGGACATTTATTTGGAGAGCACGGTTTGTTCCTTAAAAGGCTGGCTTATGATCCCTCGATTCGAGTTCCAATGTTTATAAGGTATCCGAAATGGTGGCCCAATCCGGTAACCGTAGAAAACCAAATGTCACTGAACATTGATGTTGCATCAACGATAATCGAGGCAGCGGGCATTCAGGACACTTTTGGATTCGATGGCATTTCTTTAAAGAAATTAGCGGATAACACGGCGACCAGAAGTGATATGCTCTATGAATCTTTCTACACAAATTCAGCACCTGCTTATCCGATTCCTTCCATCAGGGCTGTCCGTTCACTTGATTACAAATACATTTATTATGGATGCAATGACAATACCGTAGAGGAGTTTTTTGATTTGATCAATGATCCTGAAGAAAATGTCAACCAAATAAATAACTCGGACTACAGCAGCCTCATTCAGACATATCGTAACCGTTTGCTTGATTTGCAGATACAGTATCAAGACACGTCTGTCGACCAAACAATGAATTGCTACCTCGCAAACCCACAATTCATGAGAGAAATATCATCAGATACAACAGCACGAGAGGTACGCGTTTATCCTAATCCCTCGGATGGGGAGCTAAAGATTTTTGTTCCGTATTCAGGAAGTTATTCTATTCAAATTGCAAATGAAACAGGGCAAATTTTTTTCTCCCGGCAATTGGATCAACATTTGGCAGAATTGAATTTGGGTGGCCTTGCCTGTGGCATTTATTCAGTCATTTATCAGAGCGCCGGAAGAACTCAGACAACAAAGATCCTTGTCAGATAATCATGAAGTCAGAAATTTCGCAAACAGGAGGTATCGTTTGCCGAGATTTTCCAATCGTGTTTTCACGTTAATCTTTTTGTCTTCTTTCAGATTGTACAGCTCAGGCAGCAATTTGATCTGTTCAATATGATGACGGATTTTTCTCAGCAGACTTTCGCAATCGTATCCAACATATTTTTTCAGAAACGGATTGTCACCAATTAAAGGTTCTGTGATCGTTCCCTTTTTAATTTTTCTGAAATCGAATCCTTCTTCCATGGCTTTGGTAAGTTGTTCGAGTTTCAGTTTCTCAATCACTTTTTCTTCAGGAGCATTTTTGTCGAGGTAGTGATCAAGGATCAAGTCCATGTTGAATTCAACTTCAGAGAGAATTTTGTTTTTAACGCCGCGTGCTTTTGTTTTTTCACTCTGAACATCTTTTACTACACCACGCGTGTCCTTGGCAATTCCGAATAAAGCTTTGATGAAGTCGAGCATATGAAATTCCCTCTGCGAAAAATAAAATATTCAATTGAAACCATCGTCTTAAATCGTTGTTTTTAGATTTGATCACACTCCGCCCGAATCATGAAGAAGATTTTTCGACGCAAGCGCACATGGATCATTATTGTTGTTTTGCTGCTGCTTGCTCCGGTTATTTTCTCTTATGTAATGATGAGTGAGTTTGCGTGGAGCGATAAAGAGCTTAACGATTATTTCAGGAACCGAACAATGAAACCGCAATACAGCGAATACAGTGTGGATGGAAGAAAAATCTTTTATGCATCTATTGGGAATGACACACTGCCGATGGTGCTCTTCATTCACGGCGCACCGGGTTCGTGGTATGACTACGTAAAATATTTTGGTGACAGCAATCTTACTTCGAAGGCGCACCTGGTTTCACTCGATCGTCCCGGCTATGGGAAATCCGGAATAGGAAATCCGGTGACCTCGATCAAACAGCAGGCAGAAATGATAAAACCGCTTTTGACACTGAACAAATCAAAAAAGCCTGCTGTGCTGGTAAGTCATTCGTATGGCGGACCCATTGCTCTTCAATTAGCGATGGAAGATCCTGACGGCGTGAAAGGAATGTTGCTGCTCGCGCCTGCGATTGATCCCGACAATGAAAAACAATTTGCCATCAACAAACTTGCAGACTGGAAATTGGTTCAGCAGATTATGCCGAAGATTTGGTACACGGCGTACTTTGAAAAGAAAACCCATATAGATGAATTGCGGACACTCACCGAATGGGATAGCATAAAGTCACCCGTGGTTTACATGTATGGAGATAAAGACGGACTCGTGCCGCCGGTGAATGTTGAATTTGCCAAAAAGAAAATTACCAATGCACCACTTTCTATCACAGAATTTCCTGACGAAAATCATTTTCTGCCGTGGACACAGCAGGATTCGATTACGAAAATCATTTTAAAGCTGATTAGTGAATGAGAAGTTACCTGGGCTCATAATTTTTTTTATCAGTACCCAACCATTCAAACGCATTTTCCCAAAGTAATTTTTTCTTCAGTTTCTTTTTCAAATCTGATTCTTCAATTAGTTTTCCGGGCTTCAATTCGCCGAGAGGAAATGGATAATCAGAGCCGAGACAAATTTTTTCTTCACCTGCGAAATCAATGATGTACTGAAGCATTTCCTCATTGTGCGTAAGTGAATCAAGCCAGAATTTCCCGAGATAATTTTTCGGATGAACGGGATTATCGACAGCGACGAGATCAGGACGTTCTTCATAGCCGTGAGAAATTCTTCCGAATGTCGCAGGAAATGATCCGCCGCCGTGAGCGAATGCGATGCGAAGCTTCGGCAATTTTTCAAATACACCGCCGAAAATCATTGAACAAATTGCGCGTGAGGTTTCTGCAGGCATTCCTACGAGCCACGGCAACCAATATTTCTGCATGTCGTTTCTTCCCATCATCTCCCATGGGTGAATGAAGACGCAGGCATTTAATTCTTCAGCCGCTTTGAAGATTTCAAAAAATTGCTGCTCACTCAAATTGAGTTGATTGACGTTGGTTCCAATTTCAATTCCGGCTAATCCCAATTCTTTCACACTGCGTTCCAATTCTTTCACTGCTAATTCCGGCGATTGCATCGGAATGGTTGCGAGTCCGATGAATCGTTTCGGAAAAAGTTTTACGACTTCAGCAATGTGATCATTCAGAAATTTTGAAACATCGAGGCAATCCTGCGGCTTCGCCCAATAAGAAAACATCACGGGAATCGTGCTGAGCACCTGCACATCTACATGATGATGATCGCATTCTTTCATTCGCACTTCTGCATCCCAAACATTGCTCTGCACTTCACGAAAAAATTTTCCGTCAATCATCATCTTCGCACAACCGGCCTTATGATGATCGAGCGAAACAAATCCGCCATAACCAAATTTCTCGGCCCACTTCGGGAGCTTTTCAGGAATGATGTGCGTGTGAATGTCAATCTTGCGCATGATGTGTGTTTAGAGCGAATCCGCTTTCATTTTTTGAAAGCGGGATTATTTCCAAGCGATCTTCTTCCGTGGTGAATGGTGAGAATTAAAACAGATTTTTTAGAGAGCACCTGATAGATTATCCTGTAGTTTCCGCAAACAATCTCTCTTATTTCCGGGTCTTCAAATTCAAGAACAATTTTTCCAGTGTAAGCAGCGTGCGTGAGTATCTCAATCGATTCAATAATTTTTTTTGCCTGAGCGGATGCGCGTCTAACGGAGTCCTTTGAAATAAACTCAATAATACTATACAAGTCTTCAAACGCTAACTCTGACCAGATTACTTCAACCATTTTTTCAATCTCTGTTTGACTTGTCGTGTTGTGAGCGTGCGTCCTTCTTTATATTGTTGTTTAGCTTTTTCGATTTTGCTCAATAAAATGATTTTGTCGATCACTTCTTCGGCGGAAAATTTTTCCGGCAATGAATCCAGAGATTGCATCACCTGTTCTTTCGTAAGCATTTTCAAACTTTTTTCGAAGATAAAAAATTTCGGGAAGGTGATAATAGTGTTTTGGAATGATAAAAATAACTCTCGCGCTTCAGCCATTGGAATTTACTTCAGCAGGCTCTTGAAAATTATCCACTGGCAATAAAACAAAATCTGCTATGTTTATTTTTTAAACACAATGCGTTACCAACCATGAAATACCGAATCCATCTCCTCCTTTCGATTTCAATTTTGTTTACTGTAAGCTGCACCAACCTCAGCAACACTATCAAACTCGATCACACCAACTTCACTCAGGAAATTGTCCCCGATCAGAATCTGTCATTCACATTTGCCAGTGATCTTGTTCCGGATTCACTCACGCAGAAGTGGGACACAACTGAATACATCAAATTTACTCCGGCGGTCAAAGGAAAATTCAAATGGAACTCGACGAAGGAATTGATTTTTTCTCCTGAACAGCCATTTCCTGAAAGCACCGATTTCACTGCACAACTCACGAGCAATCTCTTTATGCATTCTAAATTGAAGATGGCTTTACCGAAAGAGAACATTTTCAAGTTTCACACGCCGTACCTGATGCTTGGCAATGCCCAAATGTTTTACTCACTCTCTCAAAAAAATCCGGGAGCTGTAGAAATCAAAACGAATATCGAATTCAATTGCAAAGTGAAGCCATCTGATCTCAAGAGTAAGCTTCATCTTTTTGTGAATGAAAAAGAAGTTCCTTTTGATGTAATTGGCGGCGATCCGGATTATTCCATTGGAGTGATGACTGCCGATTTGAGAGGAGATTCGAAAGAAGATATACCTCTGAAAATTCAAATCGATCCGGGATTGCCTTGCGCCGGAAGTTCGTATACCACAAAAGAAAAAATGGAATTCACGACCATCATTCCCACAAAAGATAAACTGATGGTCACTCAGATGGCGGCAACATTTCTCGAGGGAAACGGACAAGTGACGGTATTCACAAATCAACCGGTGGTGAATGAAAACATCAGCAACTTAATCACGGTAAATCCATCAGTAACAGTTACCGCGGAAAAAGTTGATAATGGATTTGTGCTGAAAGGAAACTTCGAGCCGGATAAATCTTACGCCATCACAATTTCAAAAGAGTTGAAGGGAATTTTCGGCTATGCACTCGATCAGGATTACACGCAGAATGTTTCATTCAGAGAAGTAGAGCCAACCATCACTTTCGCTGATCAGAAAGGATTTTACATTTCTTCACGCGGCGCGAAAAATTTAGCCGTGAACATTACTGCAGTAAACAAAGTGAAAGTGCAGGTGATCCGCATTTATGAAAATAACATTCTCGATTTCATGCGAAGCGGCGAGCAATACGGTGATTACTACGATTCGCAGGGCGGAGACGGAAATGAGGATGAAGATTATGATGAATCGCGCTATCACGATTACAACTATTATGATTTCACAAATTACGGCGATGTGATTTCAGAGAAGGAATACACTGTTTCTTCATTGCCGAAGCAAGGAAATGTTCGCCTGCTGAATTTAAATCCCGACGAGATTGGTTACAGCGATCGTTACAAAGGTTTGTATCTGGTGAAAGTTCAGGATGAGGACAGGCAATGGCTTCAGGAAACGAAAATTGTTTCACTCTCTGACATTGGTTTGATTGCGCGGCAAAGTGATGATGAAGTTTATGTCTTTGCAAATTCTATTCTCACGACTGAGGCATTGAAAGGAGTGAAAGTGAATTTCATTTCCACAAACAACCAGGATGTAGTTTCCGTCAACACAGATAAAGATGGTGTTGCCGTTTTGAAAAATGCGAAATCAGCTTTCGGAAATTTTCGTCTCGGCATGATCTCTTGCTCGCTCGGTGATGATTACAATTTTATGATCCTCGACAATGCGAACGTTGGCACTTCACGATTTGAAGTCGGTGGAAAATACATGAATGATGCACACCTCGATTGTTTCATCTATGGTGATCGTGATATTTATCGCCCTGGCGACAGTGTGCACATGAACACCATCATCCGTACGGAAGACTGGCAGGTGCTGAAAGATGTGCCGATGAAAGTGAAACTGCTTTTGCCATCGGGAAAAGAATTTCAATCATGGAAAAAAACGCCCGATACGCAGGGATCTTTCGAAACTTCATTCTACATGCCGACATCAAACATCACGGGCACTTACACGATGGAAGTGCTGACGGCGAATGATGTTTACCTCGCCGGAAAACAATTCAGTGTGGAAGAATTTGTTCCGGACCGCATCAAAGTAGTGACGCAACTCGACAAGCAAACACTGAATCCGAACGACAAGCTCACAGCGAATATTACTGCAACAAATCTTTTCGGACCTCCGGCAGCGAACAGAAATTACGAAGTGAATATGCAGTTGAACAGAAAGGATTTTTACACGAAAAAATTTCCACGTTACAATTTCAACATTCAAACGCCGACAGAATTATCACTGCTGAGTTCCGTTCGCAATGGTAAGACGGATGAAAACGGAAAAGCCACTGAAGTTTTTGAAATGCCGGAATACAATGACGTTGGTGTCATCGGTGGTTCGCTTTTCACCACGGTGTTTGATGAAACCGGAAGACCGGTTCATCAGTTCAGTTCATTCGAAGTAAAAACGCAGGACATTTTCTTCGGAATAAAATATTTTGACAACTGGGTTGACACCCGCACTCCGCTCCCGCTGCAGTTCATTGGAGTGAATGAAGATGGCAAGGCCATGAATGCACAGGCAGAAGTTGACATTTACCGCTTCGATTATGAAACAGTGATTGAGCAAACGGGCGGACGCTATCGCTACAATTCGCAGCGAAAAGAAATTTTGGTTTCAAAACAGAATCTGAATCTCACTGCCGACGGTGGCAGCATTTCATTCACGCCGTACAGTTCGGGAGAATATGAAGTGCGCATTTCGAAACCCGGTGCTGCCACTTATGTCGCTGATGATTTTTATGCTTACGGTTGGAATGACACACGCAACACTTCATTCGAAGTGAGTAATGAAGGTGAAGTGGACATTCAACTCGACAAAGAGAGTTACAACGTCGGTGACAAAGCAAATGTGCTTTTGAAATCTCCTTTCGAGGGAAAAATTCTTCTGACAGTTGAGCGCGGCAGTGTGCTCGAATATCATTACCTCGATACGAAAGAAAAAGCTGCGAGCATTTCCATCTCGGTGAAAGATGAATTTCTTCCGAATGTTTTCATCACTGCTACTGCTATCAGAAAAATGTCGGGTAATCAATTGCCGCTCACTGTGGCACGCGGGTATGTTCCCCTGAAAGTGGTAAAAACAGAAACAAAAATTCCTGTCGTGATTAATTCCGTTGAAACATCGCGATCAAAAACAAAACAACACATTCAGGTAAAGACTGCAGCGAATGCCGAGCTCACCATCGCTGTGGTGGATGAAGGAATTCTTCAACTGAAAAATACGCCCACTCCCGATCCTTACAATTTCTTTTATCAGCAGCGCGCGCTGCAAGTGCAGTCGTACGATCTCTATCCATTTCTTCTTCCCGAATATTCTTCTTCATTTTCGAATGGATCTTTCAGCGGTGACATGGCTGAGATGATGAAGAACAGAACGAATCCTTTTTCTGCAAAACGATTTAATCTCGTCGCATTGTGGAGCGGAATTTTGAAAGCGGACGGTGGCGGCAATGCTTCATTCGATGTGAACATTCCGCAATTCTCCGGCGCATTGCGTGTGATGGCTGTTGCGTACAAGGACAACACGTTTGGTTCTGCCGAAAAACAAATAAAAGTTGCCGATCCGATTGTGATCAGCACGGCGCTGCCGAGATTTTTTTCTCCGGGCGATGAAGTGAATGTTCCGATTACACTTGCAAACACAACTGCAAAAAATGCCGATGTGAAAGTTGACATTGCTGTTTCGGGACCGCTTTCCATTTCAGGATTGAAATCTCAAAGTGTAACCATCAAAGCGAACAGTGAAGGGCAAGCAGAGTTCGCCATCCTAGCAAACAACGGACTTGGTGCAGGAAATGTGACAGTAACTGTGAATGGTCTCGGAGAAAAATTCACCGATCAAACTGAAATTGCTGTTCGTCCTGCATCTACACTCACGAAGCAAACAGGAAGCGGCGTGATGAATAATTCGCAGACGCAAACAATTTCTCTCAGAGCGAATATGCTTCCGGAATCCATATCAGCGAAACTTGTGATCAGTAAATCGCCGATGGCGGAATTCAGCAGCGATCTTCGTTACCTCATTCAATATCCTTACGGCTGCGTGGAGCAAACTGTCTCTGCAGCATTTCCGCAGTTGTATTATCGTGATTTGGCGAAAGCAATTGGTCAGGAAAACAAAGCCATCGTTTACAATCCTGATTACAATGTTCAGCAGGCGATCAAAAAAATTGAGAGCATGCAACTCTACAATGGCGCGATCAGTTACTGGCCGGGTGGCGATTATGAAAGTTGGTGGGGCACGGCATACGCCGCGCATTTTCTCACTGAGGCACAGAAGGCTGGCTTCGATGTGAATCAAAATATCCTCGACAAAATTTACTCTTATCTGCAGCAAAAAATAAAATCGTACGCGACTGAAGATTGGTATTACTGGGATGAAAATGGAATTGCGCGAAAGAAAACAGTTGCATCGCGCGAAGAGTTGTATTCGATGTTTGTGCTCGCTCTCGATGGTAAATACGATCAGTCGGCGATGAATTACTACAAGGCGAATCCTGATTTGCTTTCACCGGATTCTAAATACATGCTCGCTGCGGTTTTCTCACTTGCAGGAAATCAAAACAGCTACAAAGATTTATTGCCGCAAGCGTGGGCGAATGAACGATCGCAGCGTGAATTCGGAGGAAGTTTCTATTCTGAACTTCGGGATGAAGCGCTGGCACTTTATGTTTTGGAAGAAGTGGATCCGAACAATGCGCAGATTCCTGTGATGAGTCAGCATCTTTCAAAGAAACTGAAACAAGATGCCTGGTACTCGACGCAGGAACGAGCATTTTCATTTCTTGCTCTTGGAAAAATCGCACACAAAGCAGCGCAGAGCAACATCACAGCAACAGTTTCTGTAAATGGAAAAACTGTTGCCAACTTCAACGGAAATGATCTCACGATTTCTGATGGTGTTTCAAATCAAAATGTTTCGATTCAAACTTCGGGAACAGGAACTCTTTATTATTTCTGGGAAGTGAGTGGCATTGACCTTTCGGGGAAAATAAAAGAGGAAGACAGTTACCTGAAAGTTCGTCGCCAGTATCTCGATCGCTATGGACACTCCATTGATCCGATGAATGCGCGGCAAAATGATTTGCTCGTTGTGAAGTTAAGTGTGCAGACCGTGGACTACAATTCCAGTGTAGAAAATGTTGCGGTGACTGATTTGCTTCCTGCCGGATTTGAAATTGAAAATCCGCGTATCAGTTCCATTCCCGATATGGATTGGGTGAAGGATGCTTCGCCCTACGATTATCTCGACATCCGCGATGATCGCCTTACATTTTTCTGCACGGCAAACAGCACCGTGAAAAATTTCTACTATGTTGTTCGTGCTGTTTCAAAAGGAACATTTGTCCAGGGACCTGTAAGTGCCGATGCGATGTACAATGGAGAATATCATAGCTATTGGGGAACGGGAAAGGTGATAGTGAAATAACATTCCGAATGAATTCAAAAAAATCAAACAGCAATTTCTTTTTTCCTGAACTGCAATTCGTAAAGATTTTTATAGAAGCCGTTTAGCTCGAGCAATTCTTCGTGCGTTCCGATCTCTTTTACTTCACCAAGATCAAGCACGAGAATTTTATCAGCATGCTGAATGGTCGAGAGACGATGCGCAATGATGATAGATGTTCTTCCCTGAATCAGTTTCTCAATGGCTTGCTGAATGAGTTGTTCCGATTCAGTATCGATAGATGAAGTGGCCTCATCAAGAATGAGAATTTTCGGATTGTACACGAGAGCACGCACGAATGAAATTAATTGTCGTTGCCCGATAGAAAGTGTTGCGCCGCGCTCCATCACATTGTGATCGTATTGATCTGGCAATCGTTCGATCCATTCTGCAATGCCACAAAGCTCGGCAGCGTGATGAACTTGTTCGCGCGTGATGGCCGGATTTCGCAGCGTGATGTTATCCATAATGCTTCCCGAAAAAAGAAAAACATCCTGCAAAACCAAACCAATCTTGCTTCGCAATGAAGACAATTCATAATCGCGGATGTTTATTCCATCGAGACAAATAACTCCTTGCTGAATTTCATAAAATCGATTCAGGATATTGATGATGGAAGATTTTCCTGCGCCGGTAGCTCCTACAATCGCCAGCGTTTCTCCTGCATTCACATTGAAAGAAACATTTTTCAGCACATAATTTTTTTCATCGTAAGCGAAGAAAACATTTTTGAATTCAAGATCACCGTTCACTTCATCAGCGTTTTTGGTTCCTGCATTCGCCATCTGATCTTTGTTGTCGAGCAATTTGAAAACGCGATCGCTGGCCACCATCCCCATTTGCAGGGTGTTGAATTTATCAGCGAGCGTCCTGATGGGGCGAAACATCAGGTTGATGTACATGATGAATGAAATGATGATTCCGATTGATGCTCTTTCATGTATCACTTGATTCGCGCCGTACCAAACGAGTAATCCCAGCGCCATCGCGGAAATAATTTCGACGACGGGAAAAAAAATCGAATAGTACCAAATGCCTCTGATGTTTGCATTGCGGTGATCGGCATTGATGGATTTAAATTTCAGCATTTCTCTTTCTTCAGCATTGAACACCTGAACGACGGCCATGCCGGTAATGTGCTCTTGCAGAAATGCATTGAGCCGCGCCACCTGGTTCCTTACTTCAGTAAACGATTTCCTGATTCCTTCTTTGAAAACATAAGCGGCAAAAAGAAGAATCGGCAAAACTGTGAGTGTAACAAGCGTTACTCGCCACGATGAGTAAAACATCATGAAGAGTACGGCAATTAAAGTAAGCAAGTCACTCAAGATGGTGATCACACCTTCGGCGAAAATGTCATTGATGGCTTCAACATCATTAATCGTGCGTGTTACTGAAGTTCCGATCGGCGTGCGATCGAAGTAGCGAAGATTCAAACTCAGTACGTGCCTGTACACTTGTGTGCGCAAATCGCGGATGATCGACTGTCCTAGCCAATTGGTATTGTAAGTGAAATTATATGTGAGCCCTGCCTGAAAGAGGAGCATTCCTGCTAAAATCATTGTCATTGTAAGCAGCATGTTCCAGTTTCCTGCCATAATGTAATTGTCAACCGTGATTTGAATCAGATACGGAGTGAGCGGGGCGAAAATCGCCATCAGAATGGCAATGAATATTGCTAGATAAAAACGGCCTTTGTACGGTTTCACCAAACCCATCACCCGCCGCAACAGCGAAAAGTCAATAATTTTGTTGAGTAGCTTTTTCAAGAATGTACAGGGCTATGTTGAATTGCCTTCGAATCAAAATTACTTAAAACGCCTTTAGTCCTATTGCATTCAGTCTTGCCTGATTATTTTCGCCGTCCCAAATTTTCAAGCTATGCAACGTGAAATTACTTCTTGGTACAGCTCTGCGGTTGATAAGGAAATGCCGATTGCAGTTTATGGTCATTATGGTTTTGCGCTCTTGCTGGTGCCTACTGCCGGCGCTGATTATCTCGAGTATGAGCGCTTTCAAATGATGGATGATCTTGCACCCATTGTCGATTCAGGAAAAGTGAAAGTTTTTTCAATTGATAGTTTGAATAAGGAAAGCTGGCTAAACAACGAAATGGATCCGCGATTGAAAGGCATTCGCCATCATCAGTGGAATGATTACGTATTTAATGAAGTGGTTCCGTTTATCAGAAGTAAAACGAGTAACGAAACTCCGATTATAGTGAGTGGCGCTTCGTTTGGCGCCCTGCATGCGGCCAATTTATTTTTGAAACGACCTGACATTCTCGACGGATTCATTGCTATGAGCGGTGTGTACGATCTAACTGAGTACAGCAAAGGTTATTTCGATATGGAGGTTTATTACAATAGCCCATGCCATTACATTCCCAATCTGACTGATCATTCCATTCTTGAGCAAATAAGAAAAAGCAAACACCTGCACATCGTTACCGGCAGCGGTGATTATGAAAATCCCGATTTCTCTCGTCGCTTTGCGGATGTACTTTACAAGAAAGGAATCTGGTATGAGCTAGACATTTGGGGTCAGGACATTAAACATGATTGGCCAACCTGGAGAGTCATGCTGCCTCAGTATTTGAACACCCGTTTCAATAATTGATTTGAAACAAAAAAACCGCGGAAGTCTTTTCAGCGGTTTCTTGTTTTTACTTGCTCCTGGACTTATTTCGTTGCATCAGCGAGGCGACGGTTCACTTCATCCCAGTTAATCACATTCCAGAAAGCCGCGAGATAATCAGCGCGACGATTCTGATATTTCAAATAGTAAGCGTGCTCCCAAACATCCACACCAAGAATCGGCGTTCCTTTCGTTTCAGCAACATCCATAAGCGGATTGTCCTGGTTTGGCGTTGAAATCACATCAAGTTTTTTATTAGCGTCTACGATTAGCCAGGCCCAGCCACTGCCGAAGCGGGTCATTCCTGCATTGGTAAACTTGTCATAAAATGTTTGAAAGCTTCCAAAGTCGCGATTTATGGCTGCTTCAATATTTCCTTTCACTGCACCACCGCCACCGGGCTTCATGAGATGCCAAAACATAGAATGATTGTAATGTCCGCCACCATTGTTTCGAACTGCAGCAGGAAATTTTGAAACACTTTGCAAAATTTTTTCGATGCTCCAGCTTGCAGCATCATTTCCTTCGAGCGCTTTGTTCAGATTGGTAACATAAGCGCCGTGATGCTTGTCATGATGTATTTGCATTGTCATTGCATCAATGTGCGGTTCGAGTGCATCGAATCCGTAAGGAAGAGGGGGAAGTTCAAATGCCATAATTGTTTTGATTTAAAGTTTACGATTTAGAATTTTAGTGTTTTGAATTTGCGCGCAGAAGATTAGGCGGGCAATTTCTAATAATCACCCGATGCAAAGATAACCGAAGTGAAATGCAGATCGTTCATTTCAGGTAAAAGTTGCAAGTTCCATCAGGTAAGAACTCTTGGAGGAATCAGGCCAACGAAAACATGATTGTGACTTGCCGGCCACCTTTGGCATACTCAACTTTATCTGCCAGATTGCGCATGAGGAATATGCCGCGGCCACTCGGCTTGTCAATGTTTTCCGGAGCAGTGGGATCTTTTACTACTGTTGGATCAAAACCATCACCCTCATCTTCTATTGAAAACGAAAGCAGGTTACCTTCTTTGCTCATTTTAATAGAGACGCTTTTTGACGTGTCCTGCTTATTTCCATGAACAATCGCATTGTTCACGGCTTCACTAAGCGATACGAGCACGTTGGCTTCCATTTCTTCAGATAAGCCCAAATCAGTTTTTAAAGCCTCTACAAATGCTTCCACTTTGTTTATATTTTCCGGGATGGAATTCAATTCTAATTCTCGGTTAGTCTGCGAATCAACCATAAAAAAATTAATCTGGTGTTTAAAGATTTTTTATTGTTGAAGTGACTTGTAGTATTCTTCTACCAAATCACGATAAAAAGGTTTCAAATCCGGCGGCACGGTTTTATACAGTTCTAGCTCAGCCTCTTTCTTCTTCAAGTACTCTTCTATTTCCGGCGGAAGTTTTTTCACCATCTCGGTTCCGGTGGTTGATTCACGCTGGTTATCTGTTTCTCTTTGCCGTTCCGCATTTTCAGCCTCAAGCAATCGCGTCATGATCTCCTGTTGCCTTTTCTTCATCTCATCGGTCAATTGCTTGTTAAGTAACTCCGTTTCTGTTTTCTCCATGTCTTTCTGCAACTGGTCAAGATCACCCAATGAATTTTTTCCGTCTTTATTCATCTGCTCATTCATCTGCCTCAATGCTTCTCGAATCTTAGCTTGCTGCTGGGCCATCTGTGCCATTTGTTCGGAAATCCCATCGCCTTCCTTCTGAATTTTTCCGTCTTTCATCTGCTGGCCAAGTTGTTCAATCTTGTCGTTCAATTGTTGTTGCATCTGCTGCAGTGATTGCATGTTCGGCTTTTGCCCGCCAGGCTTTTGGCACATCTGGCTTCCTGACATTTGGTTAGCCATTTGCTGCTGCAATTGTTGTAAAACTTCGTCAAACATCAAAGCAAGGTTATTCACAGCCGTCATTATATACTGTTGATTAGATGCCGCATTGCCCGGCCGGCGCTGTTCCAGCTCCGTTAATGCTGTTTCCATGTTCTTATCGATGTCAGCAATCTGCTGGTTTACGTAGCTCTGAATCTGATAAACGCTCTTGCTCAATTCCTGAATGCTGTCTTTCACCATCTGCAAGTCGTCGTCAATATCCTTCTGGCTTTTCATGATGTCCAGATATTGCGGATTGTAGATGTTCACGCCTTTGGTTTTGTTCAGAAGATCTTCCTGATCAAAGGAAATCTTCACGAGGTTTTCCAGAATCTGCCGTGTCTTCTGCATGTCCATTTCATTCTGCTGCATCTGCATGCTTTGCATGGCGCTTTGCATTTTATCCGACATCTTTTGCATTTGCTGTGCGGCATTCTTCTGATTCCCGCTTGCTTTTTTATTATTGCTGTTCTTCAGATTTTGCTGGGCATTTTGCATTTCCTGCTGCGTCTGTTGTTGCTCCTGCTGCATATCGGGCATGTCATTCGGATGATCAAGATTTTGATTCAGTGAATCAAGTTGCTTCAAATCCTGCTGCACATCTTTAAAATCATTTTGCAAATCTTCCTGCTTCTTGCTCAATGAGTCTGTCGACTTCTGATCCTTCTTGTCACTGTTTGCAGTTTTGTTTGAAAGATCATTTTGCTTTGAAACAAGTGAGTCGAGCTTGCTTTTGGTATTGTTCATCTTCTGTTCAAACTCCAGTTGTTTGAAGAGCGAAAGCATTCGGTCCAGCTCTTTCTGCAGTTGTTCATTATTCAGTTTCTGATCCTGCAATTGATCAAGCGTTTTGTCCTTATTCATTTGATCGAGCAAATCCTGAAGTTTCTGCATCATGTCCTTCATCTCGGGTGTGAGCACTTGATCCATCAGCTTCTGCAATTCATCAGCTTTCTCTTTTGTTTCCGGAGTAAACTGGTTGTAATCATTCTGGTTGTCGAGGTTTTCTTTGAACGATTTTTTGATGTCTTCAATCTGATTGTTCAAGTCCTGCTGACGCTGCATCAGGTCTTCAATTTTCTTTTTGTCTTCCCAGGTTGGATTTTTCTTGTTCAGCAAATCATTCTGCATTTTCTCAAAATCATTTTTGAGTTGATCTGCTTGCTGCATGGATGACTGCAGATCGTTTTTGATCTTATCATTTTGCTGATCCGTTTGCTGCTCCATTTCTGAAGCAGTCGGCTTGGCAAATGTCATGATCTGCGAGCGTGTGAATTTGCTTCCGTTCACGCCATCATTGTCCCACACTTCAAAAAAATATGTGACCTGATCGCCGGGTTGAAGGCTGATGCTGTTCAAATCCCAGAAGTGAGAGAACTGTGTGTATTTTCCGGGAGTGAATTGCACCAGAACTGATTCGTATTTCTCGTCGGGACTTTCAGTTCCGCTTTTATCAATTCTGTATTTGAAGTAAAGATTCTTCAAACCATAATCATCGGAAGCTTCTCCTGCGAAGAACAAATATTTTTTGTTTGTGCTGTCGGTGACTTGTGAAACAGAAATTGCCGGATAACGATCCGGAACAACAGTGATCGAATACGCAATTGAATCAGCTTTAGGAAGTTGTTTGCCTGATACGAAAACCGTGTAGGGCACATCCTGCTTCACGCGCTTCGAAAAATCGAACTCTTCATTTGAATTTGTGACGGCCGCTGAACTTGAATCACCAAAACGCACCATTACATCTGAAGTGTTCTCAGAGAAAAACTGCCAGTTGATCTTTGTTCCTTCAGGAACATTCAGGTCGCCGATGTTCTGCAGCGTTTCATTCTTTCTTCCCGTGTAAGCCGGATAATCGAGTGCCGTTTCAAATTTTACGATGATCGGTTTCGGCAAAACTTTCAGATCATAATCTTTGGAGCGAAAACCGTTTGCAGAGAGGAAGAACTGAACATCTTTCTGCGGTTTCACAATCGTGTAGCTGAATTCTCCCTCAGATTTTTTCGTGAGCGGATATTGAAATCCGTTGATTTCAATGGATGCCTCACCGGGCAACGCTTCGCCGCTTACTTTAATTTTCAATTCGTAATCCTGGTACTGTACCGTCTGAAGATTTTTATTAGTGATTGTGAATTGAAACGGCGCTTTCTTTTCGAAATATTCATTGTGGTGAATCAACCGCAGCGTGCTGTCTTTAAGAATATCCGGTGACGAAAACAGAATGAAAGCAAGGGCAAGTATCGGCAGAACGAGATAACGCAGATACTTTCTGTTCACCGAAAGATTAATTGCCGAAGAAAACGGAATTGGTTTCAGCGTGGTAATTTTTTGATTAATGCTGGCTTCGATTAGTGAAGAGTCATCTCCGGTCGAAATTTTTTTCAGCTGCAGAATATTCAGCAAACGGTCCTGCACTTCTGAAAAATGAGATCCGATTATCTGAGCTGCTTTCTCGTGAGAAATGATTTTTCCGAGCCTGAAGTAGTGCATCAGCGGACTGGCAATCCAACGGATGAAAATGAAGAGCGCGCCGCCGATAAATCCGAAGAACAACATAGTTCTTATTGCCGATGAGAAGTAGAAAAAATATTCTGAAACATCCACCACAAGAAATGCAGCCAGCAACAAGGCTCCTGTATAAATGGCTCCACGGATAAGTTGATTCACATAAAATTTGCGAATGAACTCATCGAGTTTTTGAATGAGTAGCTGATAGTTTTCAGCAGTCGAGCCCATAAATGCACATCAATCAGATGTCAAAATAAATACAAATCCACAGAGTCACGAAACGAAATCGACGAGAGAATGTTGTTTTGCTGCAAAGTAATCATCGGCAATCACCGGGCCGGTGATCCAATTATTCAAAATGGCACGTGCACCTGCAATCCGAAGTTTCTTCCCATCTCATGAATGCCAATGGCTTTGATGAGCGAAAGATTGTTGAAGTAGGCTTCGTTGGTGATGTTAGTGCAGAACAGTGTTACGTTCAACCGCTGTTTTCCAAGATTGAAATCGGAGCCAATGTGTGCATCAAACAGGGTATAGCCTTCTGTTGTAGTTTCAAACTGCGCTACATTATCCTGTGCAAAATGATTGTCCATGCCGATTGAAATGTAGGGGTTCAGCATCGGCCCGATTTTTTCTTTTTCCAGTTTCAGCTCAGTATAAATTTTATTTGCCGGAATGTAAGGCAGATAACTTCCGTCAGTGCGTTTGCCTTGCGTGAGGGCAAAAGTCGAATTTAAGTCAAGCCATTTCAAACTGCTGGGATGAATGTCAACTCCAATCGCTGCACCAAGAATATTCGCATCATTCTGCACATATTGATACACCTGCAAGTCTCCAATGGAATCAGCAGTGGGATTGATGTAGATATAATTCGTGATGTGATTGTAAAATCCGGAGATGTTGAATGAAAGATCGTCGAGTTCCCAAATTAATCCGAGATCGCCTTCCACATTCTGCTCCATCTTCAAATCAGGATCACCCACTTCAAAACGATACGTGCCTTCATGTTGCCCGAATGTTGAGAGCTCTGCATAATTCGGCGCGCTGAAGCCGGTTGCCACATTGGCTTTTATGGTCAGGTCTTTCGCGGGGTGAAACGCTGCACCGAGAGAGAAACTGAATGGGGTATAATTTTTCGAGAATGCGGAATCAGGTTTTTCGATGCCGAGTGATTCTGCGATGCTGTCAATGTCTTCTCCTCCTTCACCTTCTTCTTCACCTTCTGTTTCTTCCACATCGATGCTTCGCGAATCAAAACGAAGGCCGCCGAGGAAATTCCATTGTTTCCAATCGTAACGAATCAATCCATATCCCGCAAAGTCGTTGACGGTGGCATCCGGAACCAAAATGTCATTTCCGAAATTTTCATTTTTCTGTGTCATACCCTGAGTGCCGACGGTGACGCCCCAATTTTTTTCAGCGCTTGATGTCCATTTCACATCATAGGTGAACGTATGAAGCAACAGGCCAATAGCTGTATCCTGCGGTTCGCCGGCTGGCACAGGCTCAAATTCCTTTCTGTTATTGATTTGATAGGCGGCATTCACGTTCAGTTTCGATTTTCCGGTGAGGATCGTGTTCTCAAGTGAAATCACATGCGTGGTCACATCCTGATACGGCGCTTCCATATCACGGTCGCGATCATCATCGCCACCTGCTGCCGCAGCAGTATCTGCACTTTCATCTTCAATGACTCCGGTTTGCGCGCGCAAATAGCTGTATGATAATTTTGATACGCCCCATTGCTGACTCAGTCCGATTGCTGCTTTTGCACTTGTGTTGTTAAACTTGGAATTTGGCGCGAAAGGTTTGTCTTCTTCTGCTCCTGTGGAATCTTCATCTTCTTTTCCCTGTATATAACTTGTGTGAGATGCACCGCCTACTCTTGCCAGCCAGAAGAATCCATTCTTCGTTGTGCCTTTCAAACCTACATCACCATTAATTCCTTCTGTATTTGAAAACAATGAAAGATTTACATCACCCATAATTTTTCCGTTTGGCGCAGGTTTCTCGTCCACAAAAATCAATGCGCCGCCGAGAGCATCGGCTCCGTAAATGAGCGCAGACGGACCATACACAACTTCAACTTTGTCAAGACCTGTTTCAACAATTCCCAAATCATGTCGGTCATCCCACTGCTGGTTTTCGATTCTTGTCCCCATGGCGTAAAGCATGATCCGGTTGAACGACAATCCGCGAATCACCGGCTTGCCAATTCCATTTCCAACTGAAATGCGATCGATGCCGGGTTGTCGCGCGAGATTTTGCATCAATGTCGGTTGCGATGTTTTTTTCACTGTGCTTAACGATACAGTGTTTACTGAAAAAGGAATATTGTCGGGCAATGAAGTATTGTTTGATGTCACCACTACTTCTTCCAATTCAAGAGTGGTTGATTCCAGTGCAATGCTGAGTGCGCCGGATTGGGAAGAGAGATCGACCGTTTGCACAGTGGTCTTGTATCCAAGCATGGAACACTGCACGCGCACAATCCCTTTTCCCAAATCAGAAAAATTGAATGTACCGTTATCATCCGTCGCAGTGGCCCGCTGGAGTTCAGGAATATAAATGCTTGCTCCCTTAAGCGGCGAGCTGGTTTTGCTGTCAGTAACTGTGCCGCTGAGTGAAGATTGCGCAAGTGAAATCTGTGTGTAAAGAATGATGATTACGAGTGAATAAAAAATTTTCAGAGCGGTGTACATTCGTTTCATTGTATTGGGGTTTAGGGTTGAAGATTTTTTTATGTAAGTTTTTTTGATTGGATTTTTAATGAAAGTGCCGGGTACCACTCCGGAGCGGCGCAGCAAACTGTCCTCCTCTAAAACAATTCTGCGCCAGGACTCCGGAAGGAAGTGATTCGCTTCGCAATGGCATGCCGGCACCTTTTTCTTTCATAGCTCCATGAAGCTGCGGCGCTGCATCCGACCTGGTGCAGTGATATGCACAGACACTTAACTGAAATAATTTTTTCAAACAATGGAGGAATGAAAGTGAACTTAAACGCTGAACGAAGTCATGCGATTGGATCAATCACATGCAGGCAAAATGAGATTGCCCTGTTCAGGCGTTCGGTGGCGGCGTAGGAATTTCTGCGGGAATTTGCAGAGGAGAAATAGTCAGTTCTGATGAAAGAATCTCAGAAGTGCCAGAGTAAAGTTGAAAATGTTGCGACTCAAAAAACCAATCAGGCGTAATGGGCCTGAAAGAAATTTTTCCCGATGTGTTTGAATTCTGATGATCAAAATTGTTTTTAAACCAACTGAACAATTCGGTTTCGCGGTCATCACTCAGGCAGTTGAAAATCATTATACTGTTTTCTTCCCGGGAACTTATCACATCATAATGTTTTCCTTCGTAAATAAATTCTTTCGATCCGGTGAATCGAAGCTCTTTCTGCACTTGCTCCTTTGTGAATGAAAACTGAACGGTGTTTCGTAGATGAGAAGAAGATTGAGTGAGTGTTGCCATTTCATTCTTTACATGCTCATCGGCAGAGGTAAAAGCCAGGTAATAACCAGCCGCGCCGAGGAGAAAAATGAAAGCACTTACGATTGAAAAAATCTTCTTCACAATATTGAGAGTGGCAGCGAAGCTAATAAAATCATTCAACTTTCATTCGGTAGATGACATTACGCTCTTTCAAATAATCATTGATGAAGTGAAAATTCTTTTCATCCCTTCCCAAATATTCCGGTGGTGAAATTCCTTTCTGCGAATATTTTCCTTCGAGAATCAGGTTGGCAACTGCCGTGCAAGTATAACCTGTCGTTCGCTCCATCGAAGAAGTTTTTGTTTGCCGATCATACCGGTCAAACAAATCATATTGATATCGTCTGGGCTTTCCGTTTTCTGTTCCTTCGATCATGATGCGCATGACAGTGAATTCTTCTTCGCCGGGCTCGTATTTCCATTGCGGGAAAAAAAGTGCGCCTGCAAAATCAACGGGTTTTATTTTTTGCCCGCGCACTGAAATTTCTTCTTCTGAAAACATTCCCATCGCTCTCAACTGCTCCATCATTTTCGCATGCCCGGGGTAACGAAATGTTTTTTCCTTCATGTTCGGAATCTTCATCGTGTGCAGCAATGAGCGAAGCCCGTCGGTGTTGAATGCTTCAAGGGTTCCGATTTCGTCTAAGTCAATTTCTTCCACATCAGAAAGTGCAGGCACTGTCACTACCTTACCATTCACGGCAATCTTCGCAGGGCGAGTATAAATTTCAAGAACATCTACCGGAGAAAACGGCGCTTTATATTGAAAAGGCATTGTACGCTTCACCGGAAGCCCGCCGCAGATTGCAACAAAATTTTCAATCTGCATCCGTTCATTGTGATAGCCGAGAATGATATTGAACATGCCGGGTGCCACGCCGCAATCGACAACAGCAATTACATTTTTTTTCTTTGCTGATTCATCAAGATCAAAACAATCTTCAGGGAAGAATGAAATGTCAACGATATTTTTTCCCGCTTCAATTACTGTTTTCACAGTTTTGAAACCCATGAAGCCGGGCACGGCGCCAATCACGAGACCGGCATCAGCAATCACTTCCTGAATTTTTTTCTGATCTGAAAGATCGGCTTCAACTTTCTTGATGGAAGAAGGCAGAGCGTCAAGATTTTTTCTGCTGATATCAACTGAGATGACGTTGTGCTTCTTTGCCAAATCAACAGCCATAGCGCGACCCACCATGCCTGCGCCAAGAATTGTAATGTTCCTCATCGTGAAATTGCCTGCACAAATGAAATTCTAATTGACAGAAAAATGAAATGCACGAATGTGATTTCCTTTTACACTGCTTTTCCCGTCAGCCATTTCTTGAAGTTGGCCGATCGCTCAGCGCTCACCGCTGTATCCATTTCGCATGGCGGATGCAGGATCACTTTCACTCGTGACTTGGAGATCACATACATCTCGCGAATGGCTTTGTTGTTGATGATGAATTGCCGGTTGATGCGGAAGAACTGATCGGGGTTTAAAATAGTTTCCAGTTCCTCGAGCGTGTAGTCGGTCGGATATTTTCTGTTTTCAAAAGTGACGAGCGTGACGATTTTATCCTGCGTAAAAAAATACGCAATGTCGGCAACCTCAACAGCGCGGATGGATTGACCGATTTTTATGAGTAATCGTTTCTGAAATTCTCCCGGAACATGAATTGATTCAAGCAGCTTTTGATAATCGGGCGCAGGCGCTGATTTCGCTCTCAATAATTTTTTCATCGCCCCTTCCAGCTCTGCCGCTTTCACCGGCTTCAGCAAATAACCGATGGCATTCACTTCGAAAGCGCGAATTGCGTATTCATCATACGCCGTAATGAAAATCACAGGCGCTGTTACTTCAGTGCGCTTGAAAATATCGAAGCACGTTCCATCAGCAAGCTGAATGTCCATAAAAATTAAATCCGGCGAAGGATTGCGCGCAAACCAGCTCACAGCCGATTCCACGCTGTCAATTTCACCAATGATTTTCGCTGCAGGATAAATTTCGCCGATCATTTTTTTCAGCCGGCGCGAAGCCGCGGCTTCATCTTCCACAATGAGCATGTTCATGACAATTGATTTTTGAAAAGGTGAATCTTTACTCTGAAATAGTCGGATGTTTCATTGACGTCAACGGGTTTCCCTCCCAGAATTTCAAAACGCGCACTGATATTTTTCAATCCCATACGCGTCGAATTCATTGTCTGAATTTTTCGCTGCAAATTGTTTTGCACACTCAGCTCTCCGTCCTTCGCTTGAACGTCAATCGTGAGCGGGCGCTCTTTCGAAACCACATTATGCTTCACCGCATTTTCAATGAGCAACTGAAGGGTGAGTGGCGGGATTAGGTAGGTTCCGTTTTCATTTTCAAGGTTGCAATTCACACGAAGTCCATCACCGTGGCGCTGCTTGAGCAGAAAAATGTAATTGTCCGTCAGTTCTTTTTCATCCGCGAGTGAAATCAGGTCCGTGTCTTTGTATTTGAGTGTTGAACGATAGAAGTCGGCGAGATTTTCAACATAAGAAATGGCCAGCTTCTGGTCTTCTTCAATGAGCGTCGAGAGTGTGTTGAAGCTATTGAACAGAAAATGCGGATTGATTTGCGTTTTCAGATTCTCCAATTGAAATTCGATGTTCTTTCTCTTGAGCGCCTGTTCTTTTTCAATTTCGAGTTCACGCCATTTTGTGAAAGCGTAAATAAGTGTTCCGGCCAGCGCAATACACAGTGCAATGAACCACCAGGTGAGCCAGAAAGGTGCATCAATGGTGAATGAGTAGCTGCGCGTGATCACGTTGTTGAAATTCTCGTGAATGGTTGCCTGAACTTTAAACGTGTAATTCCCGGCCGGCAGACTCGGGTAAATCACGCGCTCGTCTTTTGTTTTTATCCAATCCAGATCATATCCTTCAAGCATGTACCGGTAGCTGATTTGCGAAGGATTGTAATTCCAGAATCCCTGAAAATCGAACGTGAGGTGATTTTGATTGTGCGGAAATTCATTTTTCTTCGTGAAATCAAAAGGCTGCAGGAAAACCTGCACGCGCGTCAGTTCAAGCCGCGCCTGGTTGCTGAACGTGGTGTCGGGAGGAAAATATTCGAGTATACCTTTCGATGTGGCGATCCAGATGTTGCCGATTCCGTCAGTGAAGAATCCATTGATGCCGGGTTGAATGCCTTCGAAAAAAGTGCGGTCAAGATAACGCCGAATCTGACCGGTGCGGCTTTCAAAAATTTCAATACCGTTTTTTTCCAGAATCAGTACGTCGTTGTTTTTGTCTGCAACAACTCCTGTTATGTTCAGATCTGAGATGTAATCTTTTTCATCGAAGTGCCGGAAGTTTTTTCCGTCGAAACGAAAAATGCCTGTTGATGGCGTGCTGAACCAGATGTTGCCTTGGCCGTCTTCAGTGATGGAATACACTGTTTTTATTTTAACAGAATCCACCTGATTGATCGGATAAAATTTTCCATCAGCTAAATATTTCAGTCCGTCGCCGTCGGTTGCAAACCATACTCTGCTTTTTGAATCGATAAAAATCTGATAGACGTAGCTGCTGCGCAATCCTTTCTCTTCCGTATAATTTTCAAAAGTCAGTTTCTGATTTTTCAGGTTGATATCTGAAGGAGTGCATCGGCTTGCGCCGCCCAGTGTAGCGAACCAGATTGCATCTTTGTTCCCGCTGATGGCGAGCACGCTGTTGTTTACGAGTCCGTCATGTTCCTTGAACTGCAGTGCGGGCATTTTGCCTTCAGGTAAAACAAAAATGCCTTCATCAAGTGATCCCACCCAAATGTTTCCATGGAGATCACGGTAAATGGATGTAATCACCAAAGCTTTTCCACTCTTGAGGAGTGGAACGTCAACAGGCGCAGCGCTTTCATTTCCATTAAGAATTAAATAGCGTAATCCTTGCTGAGTCGCAAACCAAAGCTTGTGCAGCGTGCTGTCATAACTCACTGCCTGAATGTTGCTGCTGATTCCCTCCACCCATTGAAAGAGACCCGGAAACATATCGAGTCCGTTGTTTTCTGATGTCACCCAAAAATTTCCCTCTGCATCCACCATCAGCGAAGTGACTTTCGCATCGGCGTAACCGGAAGATTCATTGAATACGGAAGCGTAATCAGGATTATCGAGCGTGATACTGATCACGCCGTTACTTTGTGTTCCGATCATCATTCTGCGATTGCTCTGCATAGCAATTGCAGTAACCGGCCCATAAGACCAGTGAGAAGAAACAGGTAGCGGATCAAACTTTTTTGTTTGCGGGTCGAAACGAATTACTCCCGCGCCGTAAGTGCCGATCCAGATTTTATTTTGCTGGTCAATGAAGAGTGATTTCACAATCTGATCGGTGAGTCCGTCAGATGATTTAAAAGTTTTGAAGTTTGGGACTTCATTTTTCAAATTGCAGGAAGTGAGTCCTTCGTCAGTTCCGATCCATATTGTTCCGTCAATCGATTCCTGCATGCAATAAATTTCATCGCTGGGCAATCCTTGTTGAGAGGTGAAATGCTGCCACTTCTTTCCTGATTTCAGAAACAATCCTTTTCCGTAAGTGGCAATCCAGATTTTTCCTCCTGCATCAGATGAAATAGCAGTGATGGCTGCATGGAATGATGTGTCAACTACTTCATCTTTTTTCCAGATCCTCACCGAGCGATGCATCAGTCTGCCAGAACTGAATCCCACCCAAAGCACTTCGCTGTCGCAATAAAGTGAAGTGACTGCTGCGGAAGTTGTGTCTCTGAATGGTTCAATATGAAATGAAACGCCGTCAAAACTGTAAAGGCCCTTTGTGGTGCCCGTCCACATCATTCCGAACGGATCTGACACCATGCAATTCATCCCGATCATCTGCGTCACTGAACTGAGGTCGTAATGCCGATACATCAACGGCTGCGAATGTGCGTTCCAACTTATTGCCGCAGACAGCATGAAGACTATGATCCGAACTGATTTCAATCACGCAGGATTTTTTGTGAGATCAATCTTTACATCCACCATCACTTCTTTCGCAATTTTCATTTCCACAATTTTCGGAACGGTGATGTTGTAGTCGGCAAGCAGCACCGGAAAATTCGATTCAATCTGCATCGTGTTTCCATTCAGCATAATTTTTCCGCTGATGATTCGCTCCACCGAAACACCGTGGATTGTGAGAAAACCTTTTACACGCACATTGTACGTACCATTCTTCGTCAGATCGACTTCATCCACTATTTTACCTTTGAAATTTGAAGTAGGATAGACCTCACTCTCAAGATAATTTTCATTGAAATGTTCTTGCTGCAATCCGCTGTTAAAACCGTTGAAGCTCACAATACGCAGCGTGAAATAAACTTCCTTCGTTTGCGAATTCACTCCGCCCGAAAGCTGATTGCTTGTTGCCTCGATGTGCTCGAGCGGTGCATTCGAAACAAAATGCACCTTGCCTTTATTGCCTGAATAAACGGATTTATCCTGCGCCTGAAGCTTTGGAGGTTGAAGTAAATTCAGAATGGAAAGGAGGCATATCAGGATCATGCGCAGAAATGAAAGGACAAAAAAATCAGGTGAGTAAAATTAAACAAACGCTGCAGCCTGAATGAGGAAAAAGCAATGTTCAGCAGGGAGAAAAAATTATTGCCCGGACATCTTGAATCATGCTTTGCAAAATGTTCTTCATTTTTTTTCGAAAATTTCTTTGAGACGTTTCACGTACGCAATCTGCTTCCAGGCTTCACGCGCCTCCTGAACCGGAATTCCGAAATAAGTTTTGCCGCCTTCGAGTGATGATCCCACTCCTGATTCTGCAAGCACCACCGCTCCTTTTCCAATCACTAAATCTTTGTTCACGCCGACTTTGCCCCAGAGAATTACATCGTCTTCTATTTTGACGACGCCAGCAATTCCCACTTGCGCAGCAAACAAACAGTTCTTTCCGATGTGCGTGTCATGACCGACGTGAACCTGGTTATCGAATTTTGTTCCATCACCGATAATCGTATCTCCTGAAACGCCGCGATCAATGGTAGTGCATGCACCCACTTCAACTCTGTTTCCGATTACTACGCGGCCGCACGAATGCATTTTCACATATCCGCGGTCAGGATATTTTTTGAAGTAAAACGCATCGCCGCCAATCACAGCACCGGAATGAATCACACAATCATCGCCAACTATGCAATGATCGTTGATGGTTGCATTGGCATGAATCAAACAATTCTTTCCGATCTCAACATGATTGCCGATTACAGCTCCGGGTTGTATGATCGTTCCTTCTCCAATTTTTGCAGTCGAACTGATTTGAGTTGCTGATCTTTCAAACGGGCGATAATGCAACGTGAGGAAATTATAATCGCGGAATGGATCGTCGGAGATGAAAAGATGTTTTCCTTTCGGTGCTTCCACTTCTCTATTGATGATGATCACTGTTGCTGCTGATTCGAGCGCCTTCTTGTAATACTTTGGATGATCAACAAACGTGAGATCGCCCTCGCGCACGATGTGAATTTCATTAATGCCTTTTAATTCGTAGTTCGCATCGCCAATCAGTTTTGCATGAATCATTGAATTTATATCTGACAATTTCACAGCGGGATTCAGATCCATAACATTCAAGTTTGTGGTAAATGTAGAGAGAAAGGAAAAATGACAACGGTACCGGTTACTTCATTTATGAGTTAAAGCGATTGTAATTTTGTTTTTCTTTTCATGCCGTTCAAGCTCAATTCAAAATTCCATCCTACCGGCGATCAGCCCGAAGCCATCGAGCAATTGGCCGAAGGAGTGAATCGCGGTGATAAACATCAGGTGTTGCTTGGTGTAACGGGTTCAGGTAAAACTTTTACGATCGCGAATGTTATTCAGAAAGTGCAGAAGCCGACGCTGATTCTTTCCCATAACAAAACGTTGGTGGCGCAACTCTACGGAGAGTTCAAAAATTTTTTCCCGGAGAATGCAGTGGAATATTTCGTTTCGTATTACGACTACTATCAGCCCGAAGCCTACATCCCCACCACGAACACCTACATCGAAAAAGATCTTTCCATCAATGAAGAAATTGACAAGCTGCGGCTGAGAACTACTTCTTCGCTCATGAGCGGAAGAAGGGACATCATCGTGGTTGCGTCGGTGTCATGCATTTACGGAATCGGAAATCCCACGGAATACAATCGCGGCATCATTCGGTTTCAAACCGGTGAAACGCGCAGCAGAAACAGTTTGCTTTACCAGCTTGTCGAAAGTTTGTATTCGCGAAGTGAAGATGGCAAGGGCGGCACATTCAGAGTGCGCGGCGATACGGTGGAAGTTTATCTGCCGTACGCGGATTACGGTTACCGCATTTCTTTCTTCGGTGATTTGATTGAAGAGATTGAGACTTTTGAAAAAGACGGCGGGAAGAAAATCGGTAAGGTGGACAATGCAGCGATTTTTCCTGCGAACATGTACCTCGCACCGAAGGAACAGTTCAACCAGATCATGAATGAAATTCAGGATGACCTTCACAAGCAAACGGATTATTTTGAACAGGTGGGAAAAGTGATTGAAGCCACTCGACTGAAAGAGCGCGTGAATTTTGATTTGGAAATGATGAAAGAACTTGGTTATTGTTCGGGCATCGAAAATTATTCGCGCTATCTCGATCGTCGCCGTCCGGGTGAGCGTCCGTTTTGTTTGCTCGATTATTTCCCCGATGATTTTTTAATGGTGATTGATGAAAGCCATGCGACCATTCCGCAGGTGCGTGGCATGTACGGTGGCGATCGCTCCCGCAAAACAGTTTTGGTTGAATATGGATTTCGTTTGCCTTCTGCCATGGACAATCGTCCGCTCAATTGGCAGGAATTTGAATCACTCACACCGCAGTTGATTTATGTGAGCGCCACGCCCAGCGAATACGAACTTGAGCAGACCGAGGGAATTTTTGTTGAACAAGTGGTGCGTCCGACAGGATTACTCGAGCCGCCAATTGAAGTTCGTCCGAGCATCAATCAGGTGGATGATCTTTTGGAAATGATTGATGAGCGCGCCAAGAAAGGTGATCGTGTGCTCGTCACGACATTGACCAAGCGAATGGCCGAAGAGCTTTCAAAATACATGATGCGATTGGGAATTCGATGTCGTTACATTCATTCAGAAGTAGAAACATTGGAGCGCGTTGAAATTCTCCGCGACTTGCGACTCGGAGTTTTTGATGTGTTGATTGGCGTGAATCTTTTGAGAGAAGGATTGGATTTGCCTGAAGTTTCTCTCGTGGCAATTATGGATGCAGACAAAGAAGGATTTCTTCGCAATGAAAGATCACTCACGCAGATTGCCGGGCGCGCGGCGCGAAATGAAAATGGATTGGTGATCATGTACGCCGATGAAATCACTGAGAGTATGCAGCGAACGATTGATGAATGCAACCGCCGCAGGGAAAAACAGATTCGCTACAACGAAGAACACAATATCATTCCGAAAACTATTTTCAAATCGAGAGAACAGATCTTCAAACAAGGCGCAGTGCTTGAAATCAAACCACCCGATCCGCTGGCATATGTTGAACCCGATGAAGCTTCACTTGTCGCTGATCCCGTAGTTGAATACATGACGAAGGATCAATTGCAGAAAGCCATTCAAACATCTAAGAAAAACATGGAACGCGCTGCGAAGGACATGGAATTTATGGAAGCTGCGAAATTCAGAGATGAGATGTTTGCGCTGGAGAAGATGATGAAGGAAAAATTCAATTAGACATCACGACCTTAGTTTCTTTCCTTCAAACTTCTCCATCTTCTCAATCCAATCTTCATACACCGGAACAGTGATCTTGTTTGCATAATCATAACACACCATCACTGATTTTGCTTCGGCAATTGTTTCGATCGAGTTGTTTTCTTCGTGTGTGATCAGGTAAGCAAAATCAAAACTTTTATTTCCGATCCTTGAGCAGCGGATGGAGATGAAGTAATGATGAAATCCGGTGATCGGTTTTTTGAAATCAATTTCCACTCTGCCAAGAATGATTCCATCCTGCCACCAGTCCACTTCTTTTTCGTGAAGAAGTTTTTCGAAATAATTCACGCGTGCATCCTCCATGTAGCTGAGGAAATCCGCATTGTTTACATGACCGAGTGAATCGAAGTCGCAGAAGCGAATGTGCAGAGGAAATTTTGCGTTGAAGTCAGACATAAGAATTATTCATAGACAAAAGTAACTTCAATGAGCTTTGAAGTTCTCAATAGGCTCCAATTGACCGCGCAGGATTTGATCACATCGCTCTTGGCTTCGCAGGTTTTTTTCCGGAGAGATAATTCTTCCACGGCGTCCAGTAAAATTCATTCCAACCGTTAGTCAGGCCCTTTGCCTGATTGTCCGGAACATTCGCGTGAATCATCGTGACAACTGTGTCTTTTCCCTTTTGCTCGAAGAGAAGAATGAAGGTAGAGTCCACATCATTTTGATTCCAGTCAGAAGCTCGCCATGACTGAACGATGAGTTTGTTCTTCACAAGCTGCAAGGTTTTTCCCCAGCAATAACCATCGTAAGCAGAGAATGCGCTTCCCTCCTTCGCTGAAATTTTTGCAGGACCGCCTGTGAGTTGCGAATGCAATTTCGGATCCATGTAAAGATTGTAGAGAACTTCAGGAGTGGTGTTTTTGAAAGTGATTTTTTGCTGAATCGTTTTTGACATGATGAAGATTTTTTGAAATGACGAGCGAAGAAAATGAATCAGGACAAAGGTGGAAGAAATTTTACAGCTCATTCGTCATTGCGAGGAACGAAGGGAAGCCAATGCAGTTGAGCGTGACGAAGCAATCTCCAACGATTCATGATATGATTGGGGATTGCTTCGTCGCTCTCACGCACAACCCGGTCATGCGCTCCTCGCAATGACGGAGTTTTTTGTTGATCATTGCATCTTACTTTTGGACACTCAAATTTTATTCATGAAATCAATGGAAATCAATCACACGGTCACCGAACGATTTCTTCGCTATGTAAAAATCGACACGCAATCCGATCCTGAATCTACAGCCGTGCCTTCCACGGAAAAACAAAAAAATCTCTCGAAGATTCTGGTGGAAGAACTCAAGGCAATGGGAATTACTGATGCGCATCTCGACGAGTTTGGAATCGTGTATGCGACCATTCCTTCCAACACGAATAAAAATGTCCCGACGATTTGCTTCTGTTCGCACGTTGACACATCTCCCGATTGCAGCGGCACGAATGTGAATCCTGTCATTCATAAAAAGTATGACGGAAAAGATTTGGTGTTGCCTAAAGATTCTTCTGTCGTGATAAGAATGAGAGATTACGAGGACCTGAAAGATCAGATCGGAAATGATATCATCACAGCAGACGGAACCACACTGCTCGGTGCCGACAATAAAGCAGGCGTAGCTGAGATCATGGACGCAGCGAATCATTTGATGAAGCATCCTGAAATCAAACACGGCACGATAAAAATTCTTTTCACGCCTGATGAAGAGGTTGGTCATGGTGTCGATCATGTGGACATGAAGAAACTAGGAGCGCAATTCGGCTACACGATAGATGGAGAAACAGCCGGATCACTCGAGAGTGAAACGTGGTCTGCCGATCTCGTGGTGATCACAATAACCGGCGTGAGCGCGCACCCCGGACTTGCGAAAGGGAAAATGGAAAACGCCATCAAGATTGCTGCAGCCATCATTGACGAATTGCCGAAAGATGAACTCTCGCCCGAAACAACAGAAGGGAGAGAAGGATTTATTCACCCCACAACTTTTACTGCAAATCTTGGCGAGGCCGTGATCAAGCTGATCATTCGTGATTTCACGGTTGATGGATTGAAGGAGAAAGAAAAACTTCTCCATGCCATTGTTACAAGAGAAATGAGCCCGTATGCAAACTCTACTTTTAAATTTGAAGTAATCGAGCAATACCGAAATATGAAAGAAGTGCTCGACAAGAATCCGCAAGTTGTGGACCATGCGCTGGAAGCCATCCGCAGAGTGGGATTAAAGCCCGAGCAGAGAAGTATTCGCGGCGGCACTGATGGTTCACGACTTTCATTCATGGGAATGCCGTGCCCCAATCTGTTTGCAGGCGAACATGCATATCATTCGAAACAGGAATGGGTTTCGGTGCAGGACATGCAGAAAGCCGTTGAGACCATCGTACATCTCTGCATGATTTGGGAAGAGAAAAGTTAGTTACTGCGATTTTCTGTACGTGTAATCTTTCTCAGGGTCGAGAAGCGGATGCTTCCCTTCGAGATAATCGTCGTGAATGTTGAGTGTTAAGTTGTCACAGTAAATATTCATGATGCAGGGCTCGATGGTGAATTCAAAATAATTATCCCCGCTTTTTGAAATATCGAAGTAGCAAATGCGGTCAGAAAACATGGTGTGCACCAGGCCGATTGAATCTGCATTATTGTGATCGAAGTGCATCAACCCTGCTTCATCGCTTTCAGTGGTGTCCGCAAAACCTTTTCCTGAAAGAGTGCCGGCCATGTAACGAAGGATGTCCTGATTCGGATCTGAAACTTTAACGATGATTCCCTTGTCATTGACTTTTTTACTCGTCACGAGTTTGAAATCGCTGGCGGGTCGAGTTGCGCTGTTCAAGACAACTGTATTTCCTTTCACTGCCCAGGTTCCGCTGCCGGATTTATCGAGCGAACCGTAAGAGAAGTACATTTCGAATGTGTGGTCATCATTTAGTTTAATTCCTGAACCCACTTCCATAACTCCTTCGAGGTAGTATTCACCGGGCAAGTTCTCTTCTGTCATTTGCGCATCAGTTCTCGCTGCTGAAATGAAATAAGTAATTAAAAAAGCAATAACAATTTTTTTCATGATGCAATTTAAGGAATCAGTGTTTGGTTTTGGCAAAGCGGAAAGCGTTGAAGTTTCCATCCTGCATGGCGCTCTGAATTTCTTCCTGAAGCTTTTTGCGATCGATATCTTTCATTCTATTCTTTACGATCAATCGCCATACTTTTTCAGTGAGCAGATAGATTTGTCGCTCATTCTTTGCTCCCGATGAAATATGCTTTTCGATTTGCGAAAACAATTCTTCTATTCCTTGTCCTGTTGTTGCAATTGTTTTGATCACGGGAATCTGCCATAGGTTTTCATTTTTCCCTGAATGAGCTTTCGAAGCGGCAAGCATCGAGAGACTTTTTGCAAATTGCTCTGAGTCGGGATGATCACTTTTGTTCACCACGAAAATGTCGGCGATCTCCATGAGTCCTGCTTTCATCGTTTGCACTTCATCACCCGCCTGCGGAACAAAAACAACAATTGTTGTGTCAGCGAGTCCGGCGATTTCAACTTCTGATTGACCGACACCTACTGTTTCTACGAATAGAAAATCAAACGGCGCCGACTTCATCACGTCAGTGACTTCAATGATTTTATCAGTGAGCCCGCCAAGTGATCCGCGGGTTGCGAGTGAGCGAATGAATACATTTGGGTCATTAAAGTGTTCCTTCATCCTGATTCTATCACCGAGCAGCGATCCGAAATTGAAAGGAGATGTAGGGTCAACGGTAATGACGCCGATCTTCAGATTTTTTTTCAGCAGAAAGGAAATCAGTGAACTGAGTATCGTGCTCTTTCCGGCTCCCGGAGGGCCGGTAATGCCGATAACTGGAATTTTTCTGAGCTCAAGATTTTGCAACAAATCATCGCTGCCATCAACTTCATTTTCTACTATGGAAATTGCCCGGGCGAGTGATTTGAAGTCACCTTGCTGAATTTGAGTTATGAGACGGGAGATGTCGCTCATGATCGCGGTTAACGATCGGTGGAGGTTTGAATGCTGGCGCGAATTTGCTCGGCGAGATTAGTAGTGCAGGCATGCCTCTTAATTTTTTCGCTCAGGTATTTCTTAAATTCTTGCTCGATGTTAAATTTTTCGAGGCAACGGGAGCAACTATTGATCTCTTCGAGGAATTTTTTCTCTTCTTCAACGCTCATCTCATTATCGAGAGCGAGCATCACTTTTTTCAGCGTGGAATCGCAGCTATGCTGGCCGGCAGCATGGCTTTTCTTCTGAAGGCGGAGGGTTTCAGCGATTTTCTTTATACCCCATTTTCTTTGCATAGTCCCGTAATTTTTCTTTCATGAGATTGCGTGCGCGATGGAGGCGTGATCGCACTGTGCCTATAGGAATGTCAATAATTTTTGCCATCTCTTCATAGCTGAACCCTTCCACATCACTCAACAGAATCACCGTTCTGAAATCAATCGGAAGAACATTCAACGCATTCGTTACTTCATCTCCGATCAAGCCCTTGAACACATCATCGCGCAGATCGAGATTGCCGACCGACTTCGATTCATCTGCTTCCTGGAATGCGACGTAATCTTCGTAATCAACTTCACCCGGCAGCCGAACCTTACGGCGATATTCATTGATGAAACTGTTCTTGAGAATTTTGAACAACCATGCCTTGGCATTTGTTCCGCGTTCATAAGAATCCATGAAACGAAATGCTTTCAGGAAAGTATCCTGAACGAGGTCGTTCGCATCTTCCTCGTTTAACGTGAGGTGATAAGCAAAGTTATAGAGCGCATCGAGGTGCGGCATGAATTCGCGCTCAAACAATTCCTGATTGTGCTTTCTGACGATGTCTGTTGTTTCCGCCACGCGATAAAAGTACGACCGAAATAGAAAACAGAATGTGTCGTCATCTGATAAGGCAGGTCACAAAAAAATATTCATAGTGCCTCGTCCTGCTGAATTATCTTGCGGCTCAATGCTATTGCGTAAACCTGATCTCAGTGCTGTTCCCTTCATTTGTGTGGCAGCCATTATTGCGGGAATGTTATTAGATCCTGCGCGTGCTATGCCGAGCATTGCGATGATGGTGATGTCAGCTTATGTGCTGTTTTCAAATCCTGTAAAAAACTTCTCACTCTTTTTTCGCGACAAGGTGCTGATGCTGCTCGTGCTTGTATTCTTCGTTTATCTGCTAAGCAGTCTCAACTCAACTGACGATCGGGATTTTCTTCTAGAGCGAATCCGGATCAAACTTCCGTTTCTGGCCATGCCTGTGGCGTTCACCGTTTTTGCAAACAAAATCAGCCCAAGAAAATTTTACTCATTGCTGTACTTGTTTCTTGTGATTGTTCTTGTTACCGCGCTCTCAATAACTTTCTCATTCTATAAAAACATTACAAACATGCTGCAGCAATACTCTGAAGGGCATGTTGTTGAAACGCCATTCAGCCACATTCGGTATTCACTGATGACCGCATTTGCAATAGTGGTTGGCTTTTATCTGTTCTCGAAGAATTTCTACTTACGTTACCCGTTTGAGAGATGGCTCATTCTGCTCGTCACTTTGTTTCTGATTTATTTTTTGCACCTGCTGGCTGTAAGAAGCGGCATTGTTGCCCTGTATCTCTGCGGCATTTTCATGATTTTTTATTTCATTTTCCGCATCAAGAATTTAAGAATCGCTTTATTAATCGGAGCACTGATCATTCTTATTCCTTTGATCTCGTACTTCACCATTCCTACAGTGAAAGCAAAGCTGCAATACATGCAATTTGATCTTGAGCAATTGTTTTTCTTCAACAATGCTTCCGGCCTTTCCGATGCCGGACGGGTGATGTCAGATGAAGAAGGGATGGCGTTGTTTCGAGAACATCCTTTGACAGGCATTGGCATCGGCGATTTGAGAGTGGAAATGAAAAAGAAACTTGGAGCCGCGCCGGAGAATCCCAATTATCTGCTGCTGCCACACAACCAATTTTTATTTGTTGCTGCGGGTACAGGCATTTTTGGTTTGATCATTTTCGCCGCGGCGGTATTTCTTCCGCTGTTCAGGCGGCGCTGTGTCAGAAACTGGCTTTTTGTCTGTTTTCAAATTATTTTGCTTTCATCATTCCTTACTGAAGCAACAATAGAGGAACAAATCGGAACAGCATTTTACATTGTTTTCCTTCTGCTTATTTATTTCTTTCTAGAGTATAATGATTCTGTTTCAACGGAGTAGCTCTTTATCCCAAGACTGCCCGATAATTTTTCTGAGCTCTTGCTTCCACTTCGGTAGCTTTTCAAATTCAAGTTTGGGCTGGATTAATTTCACGGGAGAAATTTTTTCTATGTCTTTTACCCAAACCTCAAATGGCTCGCCGTAATGCTCATCAAAAAACTTTTGCAAGACAGTTCTGAATTCTTTGAAATTCCAGTAGTGAAAAACGTAATCATCGCACGCCAGCGGTGAAAGTTTTCCGAAAAAATGCGATACGGCTACCTGCTCCATGTAATGTCTTTTGTATTTGCTGTAAAGATCATCAAGCAAAGGAAGAATCTGATCGAAGAGGGATCGCCTGGCTGAATTAAATCCCATAATGCCTGCATTCCACATTTCCATGTCATAGGCCACATTTTCATTGGGGAAAGAATAGCTGCGAAGAAATTTTGACGTCTTAATGAAAAGCGGGTGATCGCCCTGGTTATGGATGTGCCCTTCGGAGCGATGCATGACTACACGACCGGATTCTATCTCTTCAAAAAGCGGCAAGGGGGAATTAAGAAAAACAGTGTCGGTGTCGCAGTACAAAATATTTCCGGGATGGTTCGAACTAAAGAATCGAAGCATCTCCGGTTTTATGCGATGCAGATAGTCTTGATTTCCTCTCCAGGCTTTAAGTTGTTCAGCAGTGAGAGAAACATATTGGATCCATTCAGGAAGAAGAGCAGAAAGAAATTTTTCATTGTCAGTACAAATAAAAACCTGCACGCCGCTTTTCTCATTGATGAATTTTGATAGTGAAGCAATGGAGTAGCAGGCTTCATGCATCACGCCGGAAATTCCGAATGTTTGATAGAGCAGATAATTGATTTGTGATGTCATGCGTTACTTTGTGCAGGGTTACCTACAGAAGACGAAGATAATCCGGCAAACATTTTCTTTAGAATCATGATTTCCGCAGTTATAATCACGTACAATGAAGAAAAGAAAATTGCACGGTGCATTGATTCACTCAAGGGAGTGGCTGATGAAATAATTGTGGTGGATTCATTTTCTACAGATGGCACTCAGGCAATTTGCCGGGAGAAAAATGTTCGATTCATGCAGCGTGCATTCGAAAATTTTGCAGATCAGAAAAATTTTGGAAATCAACAAGCGAAGTACGACTACATTCTTTCACTTGATGCTGATGAACTTCTCAGTGATGAACTGAAGCAATCCATTCTCGAAACAAAAAAGGATTTGAAATTCGACGGCTATACAATGAACCGTCTCAGTAATTTCTGCGGTAACTGGATTTATCACGGTGCCTGGTATCCTGATCGTAAGCTGAGACTATGGAATCGGATCAAGGGAGAATGGCACGGAAATTTTGTCCATGAGAAACTTGTAATGAAAAGAGATTCTTCCATTTCACATTTAAGAGGAGACTTGTTGCACTACACTGCAGATTCAGCTTCGCAATTCAGGAGTCAGCAGCTTGATTATGCAAAACGCGCGGCAAAAGAATTGTTTCTGAAGAGAAAAAAGATTTCATCGCTGATGATTTATGCGCGTGCGTCATTCCGGTTTATTCAGCATTACTTTTTCAAAGCAGGTTTTCTCGATGGCAAAAGCGGATTTCAAATCGCTTTGATTGCATCGCAATACTCATTCACCAAATATTCCTTGCTGAAAAAAATGAACGGCGGCGATATGAGTTGCTGCGACTGAAGTGCCGATTCAATCAGAATACTTTTTCACTAATTTGAGAAACTCATCCCTCGGAATCACCCGTGCACCCATTCGCATCAAGTGCGGTGAGGGCATCTGGCAATCGATGAACGAATAGTGACTACTGCGGCAAAGATGAATTAGAGCCACCTTGGATGCATTGCTTACCTTGCTGAACATGCTTTCACCGCAAAACATTTTTCCGAGAGCAATCCCGTAAAGTCCGCCGACCAATTCTTCTTCATTCCACACTTCAATTGAATGAGCGAAGCCCAGCTGATGCATCCTGATGTACGCTGAAATGAATTCATCATCAATCCATGTAATTCCTTTTGACTCATCGTGAACGGCGGCGCAGCTTTTGATCACTTCATCGAATGCCTCGTCTTCTGTCACTGAAAATTTCTGCGAATTCAAGACCTGATTCATACTGCGGCTGATTTTGATTTCTGATGGAAAAAGAATCATCCGCATTGGCGGGCAGTACCAGAACACCAATCCCATTTCACGGAACCACGGAAAAATTCCTGAGTGATAAGCCTGCAGCAATCTATCGGGTGAAAGATCACCACCGATGGCGAGCAATCCTTCCGGCGTTGTTCTGCGCGGATTGGGAAAACCTGAATCGTTATCGAGCACTTGCATGCAGTTCTAAATTTAAAATAATTTTGAATCAAATAGCGAATAGCATTTTCAGGTTTCGGCAAAGAAAAATTTTAGGAGCTTTCGTTTCTTTCTATATTTGGCAATCTCCCTGAACCACACTTTAATTCCGATTTATAATTGTAAAAAGAAGAAGAGTGCGGTAGAAGTTATTTTCAAGATAATCAAAGCTAAAGAGTACGTTCAGTTAAAGACATACACAGAAATCCAAACCAACGTTCATGAATTTTATTAGTCGCTTCGGCGGAAAACTGGCAACAGTTGCTGTCACAATTATTTCGTTATTGTTCAATCGTGCCCTGTCGCAGCCGCTTCAATTGTGGGAGAATGCAGATGCAAGCTCAGTGTACTCATTGCCACGATATTCTACGCCGGAATCATTCAGAACTCTCACCCTCGATATTTTAGCCATGCGAAATGAATTGTTGCAAGCACCGATGGAATTTACGGAGCAGGCCAAATCAAGCATAACTCAAATCACTATTCCACTGCCCGATGGCTCCAACTCTACAGTGAGTGTTCAGGAAACCCAAGTGATGTCACCGGGCCTGGCGGCGCACTATCCAAAAATAAAAACCTACACGCTTAGAGGCATCAGTGATCCTCGCGCTTATGGACGAATCGATGTAACGAATTTCGGATTTCACGCAATGATACTTTCTCCTCGCGGCGATGTATTCATCGATCCCGCGAGTAATGACAACGATCAGTTGTACATCTGCTATTACAAAAAAGATTTACCTCGGGAACATTCATTTGAATGTTTGACAGAACATAGTGCAGGCGATTTGACTCCCGAATATAATCACGCACCAACCACAGCACATCGCAGTTCAGGTGATCAGCTTCGAACGTACAGGCTGGCACTTGCCTGCACAGGAGAATATGCTGCGACAAAAGGCGGCACCGTGAGCGGAGCTCTTTCAGGAATGGTGACTTCAATTAATCGGGTTGATGGAATTTATGAGGAAGAATTGTCGGTTCGAATGCAGTTGATCGACAATGACACACTTCTTATTTACACGAATGCAGCCACTGATCCATACACGAACAGTGATCCGAATTCTTTGCTCACTCAAAATCAAAACAACATCGATAGTGTGATTGGTAATGCGAATTACGATTTCGGACATGTATTTACAACTGGCGGTGGAGGACTCTCTTCGCTTGGAATTGTTTGCCGAACCAATCAAAAAGCACAGAGTGAAACAGGATTACCTAATCCTGTCGGCGACGCGTTCGATGTCGATTACGTGGCTCACGAGATGGGTCATGAATTCAGCGCCAATCATCCGTTCAATGCAACAACGGGTTCTTGCTGCTGCGGAAATCGATGGGGACCTACTGCTTTTGAACCGGGCAGCGCTTCCACCATTATGGGTTACGCAGGCATTTGCACCACGAATGATTTACAAGCCCACAGTGATCCGTTTTTTCATAGTGGAAACCTTGATGAGATTTGGGATTACACCACGCTTGATTTTGGTGCCGACTGTCCGGTGACAACAGAAACCGGTAACAATCCACCTGTGGTAACGGCTGGCACTGATTATTCCATTCCAATAAGTACACCTTTTCGTCTCGATGCCTCAGCCACTGATGCCGATGGCGATTCTCTTGCCTACATGTGGGATGAAATGGACAAAGGCCCTGCAGGAAACTGGAACAGCCCGAGCGGACAAGCTCCGTGTTTTCGTTCATTGGCCGAAGACACATTACCGTATCGCTACTTTCCCAAATTGCAAACCATCATCAATAATTATCCGGCCAGCGCAATCGGCGAAGTTCTTCCCGACTATGCGCGTTCTCTCAACTTCAGGTTCGTTGCCCGTGATCATCACCCGGGCGGTGGTGGCGTTACGTATGGTGACAATGAAGTAAAACTCACCGTAATAAATACAGGAGCGCCTTTTAAAGTGACTTTTCCAAATACGCTCATCAATTGGCCAATCAATACTCAGGAACTTGTGACGTGGGATGTTTCATCGACTGATGTTGCTCCGATCAATTGCTCGAATGTAAACGTACTGCTTTCCATCGACGGTGGATACACTTATCCCACCACCCTTGCTGCTGCTGTTCCAAACAATGGAGCCGCGCTGGTCAACATGCCAAACGATGCTTCGCTCATCGGAGTGACAAAAGCCCGAATAATGGTGCAGTCGGTGGGAAACGTATTCTTTGATATTTCAAACGCGAATTTCAATATCACTGACAATGTTGGCGTATCAACTATTGCTGACATTTCTTCGCAGGTAAACATTTTTCCGAATCCAACCGAGAATAATCTTAATATTTCTGTGGTGGGCCTGCTCAATGAAACTTTGAGACTTGGAGTTTATGATGCTACCGGTAGAATTTTATTTTCTGCCGCAAATTCAAATGTCAGCGGAGAAAAAACTTTTTCCGTTGAAATGAAGGATGCCGCCGGCGGGATTTATTTTATCGAGGTGAATACAGACAAAGGACAATCAATTCAAAAAATAATTAAACAATAATCAGGTTTCCTTTCAGTATCAAAACTTCACGCTTGCCTATTTGGCACAAGTGAATTTGATTGCAAAATTTCATGTAGGTTTGAAGCATAAATAGTAATCCATGAAACGGATTCTCCCCTTCATTGCAATTCTTTTCATTGTTTCAATTACAAAAGCGCAAACTCCGGACTGGAGCTCAAAAGTTGCGGCCATTATTTATGATAATTGCACCAACTGCCATCACGATGGCGGCATCGGGCCGTTTCCGCTCATGGGCTATGACGATGCAGTGGCCCACAGTGCAAATATTCAGTCCTATGTTTTAGCAGGCAAGATGCCACCATGGCCGCCGGATCCGATTTGTAGTCAGCCACTGGTTGGAGATCGCAGATTAAGTGATGATGACATTAATACCATAAACGATTGGGTGAATGGTGGAATGCCGGAAGGGGATATTTCTCAAGCCCCTGCACCTCCTACTGTTTTTTCAAATACTCAATTGGCACAGATTGATCAAACGGTTCAATTGCCCACTTACACAGTGCGACTTCAGACGGATGAGTACAGAACATTTGTTGTTCACTCGGGATATAACGCTACGCATTTTCTCAATCAGATTGAAGTGATCCCCGGCAATGCTGCGATTGTACATCACGTACTCATCTATTTCGATTCAACGGATGCATCAGCAAATCTCGATGCTGCTGATTCACTTCCGGGATTCTCAACCAATGGCACTAATTCGCCGAGCGATTATTGTGTGCTGATAGGCGGATGGGCACCAGGCACAGAGCCCGAGATGCTGCCCTCTAATATGGCCTATCGCATCCCTCCTAATTCTGATTTCGTTGTCGAAGTTCATTATGCACCAAATAATCTTGGAAAAACTGATTCCACTAAAATCAATCTTAAGTTCTGTGATCAACAAAATCCGCGGCTAATGTCTGTAGCACCAATTTTATTTCATTATTGGCCTTCACTCATCAATGGCCCGCTCGTGATTCCGGCAAACACGGTAAAGACATTTGACGAAAAATCTGTCGGATTCACTTTTAATAACACAGGTGACTACTCTTTATTTTCTGCATTGCCTCACATGCATTTGATCGGAAAATCGATCAGCGTTTACATGACCTCTCCGAATAACGCCGATACGACGAGGCTTGTCTGCATTCCTGATTGGAATTTTCACTGGCAGCTCGGTTATGTGTTTCAACACATGATTCATTTCCCGGCAGGAAGCGGATACACTCTTCGCGCTGAAGCGACTTATGACAATACCACAAACAATCCTAATAATCCGAACAATCCGCCAATTACAGTTTCATTGGGTGAAAGCACTCTGGATGAAATGATGGTGGTGTTTTTCACTTACCTGAATTATCAAACCGGAGATGAGAACATTGACATCGGCGCCGTGGGTGTGAATGAAATTCAGAATGAAAATTTCAGTGCAGAGATTTATCCGAATCCGGCTTCTGATGAGCTTCAGATTTCCTGCTGGCTGGATGCATCGAACTTGAAGATGCAAATCATGAACACCTCGGGCTCCGTGATTAAGTCAATCGATGCGGGGCATCAACCCAAAGGAATGTATCTCACACAACTTAATATTTCTGATCTTCCGAATGGAATTTATTTCCTCGAGATGCAGTCGGGCGGAGAAAAAGTGATGAAAAAATTTGTGAAGGCGCAGTAAATACTTCAGTAGATAAATCGCTTTCTCGACTCCAGCTTTCTGAATGCGTAAATGAAAGCCGCACATAAAATGGTGGCAACAATCGTTAGGTAAACCGGTAGCGGATTATCTGACGTCACATCAAACTGAATGATGTGATGCTCGTGCAAATAAGCAAGCACTACCTGCGCACCGTTGTTGAACGCATGAGCGATAATGGGAATCCACAAGCTCCCGCTCCACACAAAAAGATATCCGAGCAAGGCACCGAGTAACAGCCGGGGAAGGAAGCCGTAGAATTCAAAATGAACAAAACTGAAAATAGCAGCCGAGACCCAGACAGCCACATGAATCTTTTTCGTCCACTCCTTCATGAGCTGCTGAATGCATCCGCGAAACATCAGCTCTTCACCAATGGCGGGAATGATGGCCAGCACGAGCAAATTGATTCCCAGATCAGCTTTTCGGGGCGTTTTCAAAAATAAAAGTGTGAGTTGATCACTCGCGTTTTCTGCGTCCTGAATTTGCTTTTCCATTCCTGACATGAAAGAAGGAAACTTCAGCATTTGGTTTACTTCATAAGTGAAATCAATGAACGGAGTTGAGGAAACAAGAATTAGGATTCCAAGAAAGGCAAACAAAAACGGCGTGCGAACATTCAACCTCAGAAAATCACCTCCGGGAAATTTCGCAAAGGCAAACATGAGCGTGGGAATAATAAAAGTCCCGAATGATGCCATGAATTGCAAAAATTTCAGCGCATTCACCTCTGCAGCGTTGGAAGCAATGCTTTCCGGATTATCGATGGCGGACTGCGTGAGCGTGTCGATAGCAGTCACTCCAAAGAGCGGGCGAACCAGGTACATTCCCAGCAACGTGAACGATGCGGATGCAATGAGTGTAATCGATGCAAGAAAAAGCAATTGAAGAAACGGATGCATACCGTCCAATAAATATCGTCGCTGAGTCATGGTCGCAAAAATGATAATTTTGAGACGGATTACTGAATGGTAAAAATCGGAGACATAGAACTCGGCGAATTTCCGCTGCTGCTCGCGCCCATGGAAGACGTGAGCGATCCGCCTTTTCGCGCCGTGTGTAAGATGAATGGCGCGGATATGATGTACACGGAATTTATTTCTTCTGAAGGGTTGATCCGCCATGCGAAAAAGAGCGTGCAGAAGCTCGACATCTATGACTATGAGCGACCCATCGGCATTCAGTTTTTCGGAGGAGAAATTGACACCATGGTGAATTGCGTGGACATCATTGAAGAAGCAAAACCTGATTTAATTGACATCAACTTTGGCTGCCCGGTAAAAGGAGTTGCCTGTCGTGGTGCAGGTGCAGGAATTTTGAAGGACGTTCCCAAAATGGTAACCATGACCGGTGAGATTGTGAAAAGAGCTTCATTGCCCGTCACGGTGAAAACGAGATTAGGTTGGGATGATAAATCCATCAACATTTACGAAGTGGCGGAGCGATTACAGGATATCGGCATTAAAGCACTCACGATTCACGGACGCACGCGTGAACAGATGTACAAGGGTTCGGCAAACTGGGAACTGATTGCAGAAGTGAAAAATAATCCGCGCATCTTTATTCCTATATTTCTCAACGGCGATGTTACCACTCCCGAGAAAGTAAAATTCATTAAAGACAATTACGGTGTTGACGGTGTGATGATCGGTCGCGCTGCCATTGGCAATCCGTGGTTCTTTAACCAGGTGAAACATTTTTTGAAATCGGGTGAGCATTTAGCAGAACCTGCATTTGAAGAGAGACTTCTTGTGGCCAGAACGCATCTTGAGAAATCAATTGCCTGGAAGGAAGGAAAGCTTGGCATCTATGAAATGCGTAAACATTATTCGAATTATTTTAAGGGGTTGCATGACATAAAATATTTCAGAGATCGCCTCGTGCGATTGGAAACAGTGGAAGAAATTGAAATGGTGTTTTCGGAGATGGAAGAATTTTATCAGCTCAACGAAGCCGTCGCCTGATGAGCAAGCCAATCCTAATTTTATTTCTCTTTTCCGTTATCATCATTCACAATTCACGCTCTCAAAATCTCTCGGCTTACAACGATGTGCGCGGCTACTTCCATGTTTTTGAAGATTCATTTTCTCATCAGCTCGACTATCTGCCGCCACTGGATTTTAAGATTGGCGGAAATGCCATTGCGTACACCGACAATAAAAGTGACTTCTGCATTTATCAATATGGCGCAGTGCAGAAACCAATTAATGGTTTGGTGCAGGCCTATGGCGTAAGTAACGATTTGGTTTTTATTAAAACGGCGGCGAGCGGTTATGTTTGGGATCAGGGGCAATTGCATTTGCTCACGCGTTTTCCCGGTGACTATGTTTTATGCGATAGCATGGTGGGATTTATAGATCAGCCGTCACGAACGTTCTATGTTTATTACGATGGAAAAATTAAGGAAGCGGAAGTAGGAACCAGCACACAGCCGGCCGCTTCTATTCTTGCTGCGGGCACGAATGTGATTGCGATCATGACGAGCCAGCAGCGGTTTAAGATTGTGTGGCGTGATTCGGTTTATGAGCAGGAAACGGATTATCCGCAAAATGTAAAAGCAGGAGCCGACATGGCTGCGTGGCTCGATCAATACCAAAGTGGCTTGCGTGTTTTCTATAAAGGGCAAACTAAAGTTATAGAAGAATTTAGCCCTAAAGCTTATGAAGTGGGAAATGACCTGATGGCTTATGTGACGCAGGATGATTATTTTAAAATCTTCTATAACGGTAATCTTTATGAGATCGGAAATTATATCCCGTCTTACTTTAAGATCCAGGACAACGTAATTGTTTATGCTGACCGCGTGGGCTATAGTTATGCTTTCTGGCAGGGAAAATCTTATCCGCTGGAAAATTTTGTCCCGAACTCGATAGTTATAGGACAAAACACGGTGATGTACTATGATCAAAGCAACCGGTTAAAAATATTTTCATTCGGAAAATTATATCCCATGGATATAGAAACCTATTTCTCCACCCGGCTCGATTATGATGTGGTGCAGATGCAACTGCAGGGAAAACGGTTTAAGTTTTTCAGCGGCGGGAAAGTGTATGAGATGCCGTGAGGAAAGTTAGTGTTTATTTTGTGCGGACAAAAACCAGGTGTGAAAATGAGACAAGAATCTGAACATTTAATGCTAAATAAGATAAAAGAAAAACTATTTAGCCCAGTACAATAATGGGTGGTTGAGATGATGAGAATATTTATTTTTTTAATATTGACTCTATGTTGCTTCAAGTCAAATGCCTACTGCCAAAATCTTAGGTATTTGGATTCTGTGGTATGGCAAGTTTTTTTTTGCTTAAAGGAGAATAATTTTCAATTAATAGGGAAATACATTCCAACCAAAAAAGAAATGAGTCGCTTTGCTAATAAAACTCTTCCCAAGAGCATTGCAAAGGAAGTAAAAAATAATTACAAAAGTAATACGGATAGTATATTAGGTTCATTCGCTAAGATTAGAGCAATTGGGGATTCAGTAGGGCTAAAGTTTGAGTTGGCTAACCTTGATATGATAATTCCGTTAGATACAGGAATAGATATGGATACTGACAAGCCAGGGCTCGAGAAATATTATGCTCAAAAACTTTCCGCTGATATTCAATTATTAATTCGCGACGATGTGAACACTTACTTGATTCAAGTTGGCTTCTTCAAGCCTAACCGAGAGTGGAAAATATCTTCTCGATTCGTTTGGTTAGGAAATCCTTGGGCTAGTCCTTACAAAATTATCAAAACACCGCCGAAGTGAAGGATTACTATTTAACTTTAACCTTAATCCGAGTTGCTCCGCATCTTACTGTAATCGTGCATACGAAGAGTATAAAATGGGGCAATTTGAACAAGCTAAAGTTGACGATAATAAAGCAATAGATCTAGAACGGAAATAATCCATATCCATACTACTACCTTGGGCTAATTTACTTTGACAGGTATTTAGATAGTTGCATTTATATTGGCTCACACATTGGTGAAATACTTAGTTTTTAATGTGATCAGATCAGCAAAAGGAGAATCTACCTTTATCTCCAAATTTTCTTCTCCCTTAAATCGCTATTTGAAGTTTATTACTCGTAACACGAGGACCGCCTAGGAATGATGGTAACCAAAAGACTTCACCTTTAACGGCCTCCACAGAATTAATCAAATTAATTTCAATAACTTCTTTTTCTTTTAGTATTCCTAAAAGCCCCTTGCGGACAACTATAAGATCGTGATTAGTTAATGTAATTGTTCTAGGTCTAATGCAAATAAGCAAATAAGAGATAACTATAATTGCTATTGAGATAAATAAATTGTTATTGAAAAGTTTAATGCGCAAACCAACAGGGCCGAAAAAGATTAATTATTACGATTAGTTGAATCAAACTGCCTTGAATTCAATTTTCTATTTACTATTACCGCTAATCTAAAACCAACTACCATTCCAGCTGAGCACCAAAAACTATATGCAAGAATAATCGGAGTACCGGTAGATGTAAAAATAGAAAACAGTAAAGTGACCACAAATATTATAAGGAAGCTTACCGTGAGGATAATATTTGAGAATAAGCAAAGTTTATAAATTATTTTGTTCATTTTCCCTTTGACGTTTTTTCCATTTCCAGCCTTCATAAATAAAAATTCCAACTAAAGGAATAACATAAAGAAACCATTGTCCTCTTAAAAAATCAGGTAATAAATCTGAGAAGAAGATAGAAATGATAAGCACAATAAATCCTAAGCCATAAATAACTTTGCCAACCTGCTTCATAAACCTCAAAACTCTTTGACTGGTGATTGATTCATGTCTTCAGTGCTTGAATAGGTTCCTCCACCTACTTTTAAGACTTGTCCCGCTTGAATTGCATCTTTATCTTTAATACTATTAGCGCTTGCCAAATCGTTAACTGATGTGTGGAACATGTCAGCTATTTTAGTTAAATTATCACCTTTCTGAACAGTATAGTTAACATCATACTTCAGTGTGACGTCAACTTTTTGAGGTTCACTTGACGGCGCCATCTGAACGTCTTTTAAATTGATATTAATTGAAGGATATGTAGGTTCTAATCCTTTAGATTTTGAACTGCCAGGGTCGTCCGGCTTCATATTTTTATAAAAACTTTCAGCTGCACGAGCTGCGAGCCCTGTACCGATGACCCACTTGGTTAATTTTGTTAATTTTTCAGGGTCAAACGGTTCACGAGGTCCCAAGGGCGATTTGGGAATGAAGAAATCAGGATTTCTAGTTTCATATCTTAGTTTTGATCTATCAGGTGGGTTTAACCATTCGATTATATTTGAATTTACTGCCAGAGATCCATCGCTTGCCTTATGCAAAATAATGCCTGTAGAAATTACTCCTAAGCTGATTAAGACTGCATCTGAAACAGTTATAGCAACCCCTCCAACAATTGCTACCACAATCTCAGGACCTTCGCCATTTTTATCAGTAAAAAGTATTGGGTTATTAGCTGCAAAGAGATATGGAGATAGATAAGGGAACTTACTACCTTGCGGATCAATTGAAAAAAATCTTCCTGTTCTGGGGTCTTGCATTCGTGAACCAAAATCGTAACTATTCCCAGAACCTTTTATCTCATCATCGCTGAGTTTTCCATTGAATCCAAACTTATAAGTTTCGTTGGAGAAACTTCTCAAAGGCTCGAGCATTCCGTATGAATAGTAATTGTGACTCATTTTTTTCACCGATAAATAATCTATAACTTGTATTTACTTTTTGTCAAGATCAATAATATTTAACAACTCGCGGTCATCAACTGGAGATCCATTTAATGAATAATACAAAATCAAATAAAACGTGCCCTTATATTTATACATCATTAAATTTAACTTAGAAAAAGTTGTGTTTTTATATATTATTATATCTAACTTCTGATCAGAATAAATTGCAAGTTTATCAAAATCAAGTGAATAATAAACGTATGAATTAGTCCGTATTGATGTATCGATTATTGCGTGTTGATCAATTACTGTTTTTAGATCTACGACATCAGTCAATTTCGCTCGAATTGAAATAGTACCAAATGATGGAACTTGGCTAAAGATGTTTTCATATAAAGTATTATTTGTAAACGCTACATGGTCCGTGTTAGATTTGGTCATAGTAATGTGGGAGGGTTGTACCAGGTCATAATTTTGCATTTTAAAAATGATTAAACCATATTTGTTTGCATAATGGTAAGTGCAAATAGTATCTCCTAACACACTTCCTTCACATGATGCGAGTTCCATTTGCTCCTTTAAACCATTCTTAAAAAATAGCGGAACAGCATTGTAAGGAATATCAATCTTTCTAAAGGAATAGTAAGACGATTCAAAAACGAATCTTGCATAATCTATAATTAAAACTGTTATGATGAAGACAATAATCCATTTTAAGAATTTTTTTATTTTCATATGAGGAGACAGGGAATGTTATTTAGCGTATTCTTAGCTCAAGTTCAGCCGCGCCCTTCCTTAACAATCTTTTCGCTCCCGCTCTCACCCTCTGGTTTGTGTCCGCACAAACCAGAAACTAATTACCTCTGCCGTCTGTCGAGCGCGAATGTAGTTAAGCTTTTTGTACTATTGCCTTCGCGTTCGCCATGTTTAACCCAGCGCACGCGAATTGCTCACTCACATTGCTCAACGACATTCGCGCGCGACAGTTGAGACGAACTAGATGTGAAAAATCTAAAACAAAATAAACTGTAATGAAACCATTGGTATTCTTAACCACACTATTATTTATATCCAGCTGTCAAATGTTCCATAAGGAAGAAAGCTTATTGTTTGAGTATAAGACTAAAGATGGAAATAAGATTACTATTTACTATGTGACTCTAGGAGCCACGACAGATGATGTAATTCAAGTGAGAGAATCGGATAAAAATGATCCTCTTTGGACAAGTAAAAAATATAATTACTTGAAGTCCTCAGAAATGACTAGCGACACAACTTTAAGACTCGTTGTTGGAGATACAGGTCTCAATAAAATTTATTTTAGGTTTGATACAGTAACTCTACGAATAAAATAGTTTTTTACTGACAATTTATTCCTGATCGCAATCCTTTTACAGCCTGTCCTAATGCCTGTCCAAGATTTTGTTCAGACGCTGTAACATTTGATAACCTCTGACCAGCAATACATGTCGGGCCTTAGCAATCTTTCGCTCCCGCCCTTACCCTTAGGTTTGTTTCCGCACAAACCAGAAACTATTTACACTCTGTCTTATCTTCGCGTAAACAACAAGATGAATCGTGCCAGCTATGCCGTTTGTCGAACGCGAATGTAGTTAAGCTTTTGTGCGATTGCCTTCGCGTTCGCCATGTTTAACCCAGCGCACGCGAATTGCTCACTCAAATTTCTCAACGACATTCGCGCGCGACAGTTGAGGTGATTCTTTAGTATCGGGAAAACCAGATAGTAGAATTGATTCACTAAACCATCTCCTACAAAAAGACTCAACAAATTCAGAAGTCCTCTATCGCTAAACAAAACGGATGGACTATGGATATTTGGAGTTGATAAAAAACCATTCGATAAGGATAATTTAAGCAAAGGAGACATTGAATCTGCAATTAAATATATTTACTATCTCGACGT
>Ga0335085_10001280_pt1 | contig 55648 bp, 44 predicted proteins | sample Lox_Sample_45_FD_206712 | JGI IMG/M metagenome (GOLD analysis project Ga0335085, IMG submission 206712) | Soil microbial communities from Loxahatchee National Wildlife Refuge, Florida, United States - Lox_Sample_4.5 | ecosystem: Environmental > Terrestrial > Soil > Wetlands | place: USA... | reverse complement strand
CACCCATGCTGGTGCATGTTGACCGGGACTTCATGCGCAGCATGGGTCACGAACACAGCCCGTTGTGGGAGGGACCCGAAGCATCCCTTCTCTCCGCCCCCCTGGAGGTCCATTTCTCGGTGACCAACGCCTGTTCCGAGCGGTGCGGCCATTGCTACATGGATTCGGGGGAGAAGGACTCGGGGGAGATGCCGGCCGAAGAGTTCCGCCGGGCCGTCGATCTTCTGGCCGGCATGGGAGTCTTCCATATGGCGCTGGGAGGGGGAGAGGCGCTGGAGCGCCCCGATTTCTTCGAACTCGCCTCATACGTGCGCGAGCGCGGCATGGTCCCGAACCTGACTACCAACGGTCGCCAGATAACCAAAGAGACAGCCGCGCAGTGCCGAATCTTCGGCCAGGTCAACGTCAGCATCGATGATGCCTTTGCCCTGCGGAAAATCGAGGGACCGCTCGCGGAGAGGGTGCGAAGGGTGGATCTTCTGCTCGAAGCGGGGATCAAGGTGGGAGTTAACTGCGTCGTGTCCCGCGGTAACTTCGATCACCTGGCCGCATTATTCGATTTTGCCGCGAAACGTGGGCTTACCGATGTAGAGTTTCTGCGGCTCAAGCCCACGGGGCGGGCACGGTCGGACTATTTCGACAGGCGGCTCACGCCGGCACAGAACCGGGAATTCTACCCCGCGATCAGGGACCTCTCCCGTGCATATAACGTTTCGGCCAAGATCGACTGCTCGTTCGTCCCGATGTTCTGCTGGCACCGACCGGACAAGACGCTGATGGAGCAGTTCTCGGTCTACGGCTGCGAGGCGGGCAACGTCCTCCTGGGGGTCCGCTCCGACGGCAGTTTTGCCGGCTGCTCCTTCCTGTCCGGAGAGGAGAGCATCCTTGAACTGCACCGACTCTGGAACGGCTCGGAGCACCTCTTGCAACTACGCACGTGGATCAACAGGGCCCCGGAACCCTGCCGTTCCTGTGACTATCTGGACATCTGCAAGGGGGGATGTCGTGCCGTGGCTGGCTTCGTAGCGGGCGACTTCGACGCTCCCGACCCGGAATGCCCTTTTCTCCGACCCTGAGTCGTGAACCCAAACCAAAAGGAGTGAAAAAATGATCAGGCAGTTCTTGATGGTTCTCTTCTTCACCTTCGCATACGCAACCTTGCGCTATGCCTGGTTCGGCCACATCTCGACGGCTCATATCCCGGTCTACATCTTGAACAAGGCCGTTTCGATGACGGCGGCCTGCTCCCTCCTCATGGCATCCCTGGCGCTGGTCCACGCCCAGAGGGAGGCGTTCGATTTCTGGAGAAAGACCTGCATGAACCTGGTCTTCATTCACGTCCTCATGTCGCTCGCCGTGTTCAACAAGGGGTATTTCCCCAAATGGTTCAGCGGCGACATGATGAGCCTCACCGGTGAATGTACGCTCCTTCTGGGCGCACTGGGGGTATACTGTTTCTGGCGCCTGCTGACCTTCGACATGAAACCGCGCGTCCGGAGGATCATGATAACCGCGGCAAGCGCACTTGTCGCGGGACATCTCTTCGTCATGGGATACGACGGATGGCTGACGGTGCAGAAGTGGAACGGCGGGCTCCCCCCCATTACCCTGCTCAGCTTCCTTATGGTCGTTTCCAGCCTGGCCGTGTTCGTAAGACTCTCGGAAAAACACGAAGAGTTTTTCGCCGACAGCGGCCGCGTGCTGGCTTCTAAAATCGAATTCCTGTAACGTTAGCTCGGGGTAGGAATGGGTAATTATCAGCCGGTCATGAGAGGTCTGCGGGAAAAGATTTGTTGGTTACCTTTATTCGGACCGTGACATCGACGAAATAATCCCGTGCTACACTGCGACAAAATTTGATCGAACATCATAGTGGTTTCTTATTTCGGGTACTTTGCCGACCTCTCCAGAGGGCTCGGAAAGCCCGCTGCGGCAGCATCATCGTAGCGGGCTTTTGTTTCTTTAAAACCTGGATTTTTTACGCCAAACCCATCGCGATGTAGGGACGGAAAGCTACGGGTCCCAAGCAGATCGGATTGCCTTTCTCTCAGGAGAGAAAACCTGGCTTTAGTATTTCACCATGTCGCTCGCAACCAAGGAATACCTGAACATGCCTCTATGAGGTCGAGTCACAGCTTCTCCGCATAAAAAGCAAGAACGGTAGAAAATTCACCGTTTGTATTCCGAAGCCCCATGCGTGATGGCATCCCACATGCGTGCGGGGAGGACAAAGGATTTGGCAAATGAAAATTTGAGGACAACATTCGGCGCCTCGTTGATTCTCCATGTCCTGTTCCTTTTTACGGCCATTAAGGTAGGAAGTTCACTGGCCGTTGCCGAGCCGAAACCGATAGAAGTAGAACTGGGCATTCAAACAGAAGTTGCACAGCAGACGGATGCCAACCGGGAAACGGCACCTCTTCGACGTGAGCAGCCATCGGTTTCCAGACCTGACGCGGACATCCGGGAAACGAAGCGGGCAGCAGCGACCGCCGAGCCTGTGTCAGTAGCACCGGCAAGGGAAAACACCGTGAAAGCGGAACCCGAAGCGAAACATGTCGCACCACCGACAGTTGCGTTTGCGTTACAGGAGTCAACACCGAGCCGTCGACCTGATGGCAATACGGCGGCTCAGCCTGCTCCTACCGGCTCCGAGAACGGGAATGCGGCACGTGCTCCTGTCGTATCTCCTTTCAGTTCCGAAGGTGGGAATGCCACCCGTCCAGCGACGAACAGCGCGGTGGGTATGCAACCCTATGTGATCAAAGGACCGCCTCCGGCCTATCCGAGGGATGCCCGTTCGAAAGGGTTGACCGGGAAGGTGAGGGTGAAGGTATTGATCTCGGAGCGGGGGACCGTCGAGGATGCCGTCATAGCGCAAAGTTCCGGCCATGTCAGCCTCGACGATGCAGCACGGCAAGGTCTGCACCGCTGGCTGTTCAGCCCGGCATACCGGGACGGCCGCGCCGTTGCCGCCTGGGTTGTGGTTCCGGTAGTGTTCAAGCTGGAGTGAACCCGCAGGGCTCCTCTCGATCAAAAAGTCCAATCCCAACTTGAAAGGCAGATAGAATTGAAAGTGATGCCGTCCAACCCTCCACGGATACGCCGGAGTTGCGCCGCAATCCTCGCTGCATTGTTGATCCTGGGCTCAGGCGCCGCAGTTGCGACTGCTGGGTCCATCGCTCCAGCAGCCACCTCGACACCGATGTCGGAAGCAGGCGCATCCGTGCCGCTGGATGATGCGCCTGATACGGAACTGCCAGAAGTATTAGTAAAGGATAAAAAAGAGACCAAGCAGGAGCCCAGGGAGGGAAGCGCGGAGAGCGGTTACCGTGCCGAAACGGCAACGGTTGGTGCTCTAGGGAGCAGGAAGCTTCTGGACACCCCCTATTCCATCAGCGTCGTCCCCTCGGATTTCATAGAAAACATACAGGCCGACAACGCCACCGAGGCCTTAAGGTACGACCCGACGTTAAACCCCGAGATGGGCTCCAACCGCACCGGCAACTACCTCGCCATCCGCGGCTTCATCAACTCCAGCAACCAGGCGGTCGACGGGTTGCGCTCGGACTTCGACCAGGGGAGCTTTCTGGAGGACAAGGAGAGGGTGGAGGTGCTCAGCGGCGCCAACAGCTTCCTTTACGGCTTCGCCAGCCCTGCTGGGATAGTCAACTACGTCCTCAAACGTCCCACCGCCGCTCCGATGCTGCGGGTCACCCTGGGCGACTACGGCGGTGAACAACTCTACGCACACCTGGACGCGGGGGGACCGATCGACACCGGGGGGAAATTCGGCTACCGGATCAACCTACTCGGCGTTGACAAGGGGGATACTGAGGTGGACCATCAGACGGATCAGCGCTACCTCCTGAGCGGCGCCTTCGATTGGCGCCCAACTCCCGACACCGTATGGTCCTTCGACGTCACCAGGTTCCACCGGGCGCTTGAGCACCTGCAGGCATTTTTCCTGATCGGTGCGGTAACCAAAGTCCCCGATGCCCCCGACGCCTCCAGAAATTACGCCGCCCCCTACAACGGCGCCGAGAACACCTACACCTCCTACGGCACCGAGTTCACCACCCGGATGAACGAGAGCTTTGGGCTCAGGTCCGCCTTCCGCTATAGCTCTAGCGAAGCCAACGGTTTTCGCAGCATGAGAAACTTATGGATCAACAACTCGGGCGATTACACCCAGCAGATGATGTACTACAAGGGTGAGACCGAGACGCTGACCACTCAGGGGAACCTCTTCCTGGACCTCTCCTTCGATACCGGCTTCATAAAGCATAAGTCGACCGTGGGCTACTTCATTGACCACATCGAATACAGCTCACGCGCTCCCGGCAACGGCACCTTCACCTTTCCGTCCACCGCGATCTTCAGCTTCGCCAACCCCGGATACTCTCCTGATCCGCACGTCTTCATCGACACCACCTCCCCCTATCGCACCACCCAGGAGATCACCCGCCAGACGGCTATTTTCGCCGATCAGCTGAACTTCACCCCCCGCTGGTCCCTGCTGGCTGGTGTCTCCTACGCCAAGATCGAGGACAAACAGTACTCCGCTACTACCGGCACGCTCACTTCCGACTACGACAAGGGGGAGTTCACCCCCAGCGTCGCGCTGATGTTCAAGCCGATTCCGGAGGTTACCACCTACGTCTCCTACATCGAGGCGCTGGAGGAGGGACCCATCGCCCCGAGCACAGCCGCCAACGCCACCGAGCAGCTTAAGCCCTTTATGAGCAGCCAGATCGAGGTGGGGGTGAAGAGCCTTGTGGGGGGAATGGCGCTGAACGCGGCGGTTTTCTGGATCGAAAGGGCCAATTCATACACCAACTCCGCCAACGTCTTCACCGAGGACGGACGCGAAGTCCACCTTGGCGGGGAGTTCTCCTTCTCGGGCAAGGTCACCGACGAGCTTACCCTGCTGGGAGGTTTCTCGATCCTGAAGGCGACCATAGAGAAGACGAGCACCCCCACACTCCAGGACAAGACCCCGCAGGCCGTTCCCGAGTCACTGGCCAGACTGTACGCGGAGTACGCCGTTCCCGCCGTTCCCGGACTCACCTTCACCGGCGGCGTCTCCTACACGGGGAAGCAATTCGTGAACGACCCCAACACCCTCTCCATCCCCTATGTGTTTACGGAGGACGTGGGGGTGCGCTATCAGCGAAGGGTCTTGGGACAGGCGACCACGCTGCGTCTGAACGCGAACAACGTCACCGATGAGAACTACTGGACCAGCAAGGGGGGTGGGATGCTCTACCTTGGTAGCCCCCGCACCATCACCGCTTCGGCGACCGTGCAGTTCTAGGAGGCGGGATGCTGAATCTCGGAAGTCCGCGCATTATTGCCGTGTCGGCTACAGTGAAACCTGAAAGGATGGAAGTATGAGGAATGGGACGCGCAGACACATTTTTTTGACCATCTTGGCCCTGCTGGCCGCCGTCTGGTTCCTGAGCAGCGGTAGACAAGTCTCCGCAGTGGACACGACCACTGCCCCCGCCGTTACAAGAGTCGTCCTGTCGCTGCACGCCGGCCCCCACGATCGCGAAAGCGTCTTCGTGTCGGCGTTGATCGATGCGGGAGCGGCCCGGAGCGTCTACGTCGAATACGCCGACAACACTCTCGGACGAGCGCAACTGCTCGAACCGGGCCTGCTGAACGCAACGGCACGCAGTTCCGGGAAGAGGGAACTGCATTTCGTGGCGCCGAAGATGGCAAAGGGAGAAACGGCCAAGGTCGTCGCCCTGCTGTCGGAACAACCCGTCGAAGGACGGACGTACGTCTGGAGCGGCGAGCCTCGCCAGAGCCGTCGCCTCTCCTGCGGGCCGTGCCATCAGGGTTCGGCGATGCCCACCGCCGAGCAACTGCGACAAGAAGGAGAAATGCTGGAGAAGACGGGCAAAGTCCCGCCGCTGGAATCGACCCGCATCCTGCCGACCTCCAAAGGACACGATTCCCGCTGGCACGCAAAGCTGGGCAGGTATCAGCCCTCAGCCTGCTGGGAATGCCATGCTCGTTACATGGTACAGTATGAGTTCGGGCAATCGCTCGACAGAAATCTTCGCTGGGCACCCGACCCGCCGCAGGTCTCGAAAGCCGGCGCAGACCTGGCCGTGCGCAGCGTCTTCCACACCGTCTTTCACGTGCTCGAGGGGCGGGCGGCGTCGCATCCGTTGGCGGGCGCGGACGCCGCCGATCGGCCGGGCGCGTGGAAGATCGAGTATGGATTCGAACGGGCGACGGTGGGCGACGCGCGCTGTACCGATCTGCTCCAGCAACACGTACGGACGCTGTCCGAAGAGGCGGGGAAGTTCATCGGCCGGCACAACGTGCGGATCGATTGGGTCGGCCACCTGGGCGGCAAACGCGTGGCGCTCGCCCGCGAGGAGCGGCAGGTGACGGTCAAGGATTACCGGGGCCGCAACAAGAGTTACGCGATGTGGATCGATTTCGCGTCCACGCTGCACCCGGCTGCAGGCCCGGTCCGACTGGATGGCGCCGGCGGTACGGCGGGATTCCGCTTCGTTCCTTCCCTCGACGCCGGCACGGTACCCGAATATAGGGAATCCGCCGCGTGGCGCGCGATCACTTTCGTCTCCGAGGGGTCGACGTACACAGCCGTCTGCGTCAATAACTCGAGCAATCCGCCCCCGCTAAAACAATCGGCCCTACCGGCCGGCGCTACGGAACCGGCGATTCGCAACGGCGCGGCGCCGGAGATCGGATACCGCTTCTCGGCAGCATTCACTGCCCCGAAACCCCTGCAGGTCCACTACCGGCTGTGGATTCAGGGGGGCCGCATGCCTACCGAGGAGATCGAGTCGGTGGCGAACGACTTCCTGGAACCCATCCGGATCCTGCCCGGGTCGTGAGGAGGCCGAAGGAACTTGTGACGCAGCGTTTGCAGTCGAGGCGCAGATGCCAGAAGCCAGAATAGCAGTGCGGCAGACCCATCTTTAATGATGTTCCGGCAGCGGAAATACCGGAAATACTAGTATCGGACAAAAATGAGACCAGGGAAAGACGCGCGGAAAGCGGCTACAGCCAACCTAACGTAAACCTCGACTCTGGCGCCGGCTGGACGGGCGACACCACGGCCAGCGGAACCGCTTTCCTCGGGGAGCCGCGAACCGTCAAGCTCTCGATGACTCTGGCGCTTTAAGAATCTACCTTGAGGATCAGGAAGAATGAAAAACTCAATATTCGATGACGCTTGTGTTCACATCGGTTTATGCCGCAATGCTATATGTCGGATTTGGCACTGTTTCCCTGATACACGTGCCCGTCTATATAATGAACAAAAGGATAGCCATGACAGCGGCACTGTCGCTGTTCATGGCGGTCCTCTGCCTCGTGCGCAGAGAGAGGGAAGCGGCGCGTTTCTGGACCAGTGGACCAGTGCATGCTCGCAGTCAGTATTTGTCCACATCTTATTATCGCTCGGCATCTTTTCGAAGGCATATTTTCATAAATTTTCAGCGCAGGCAAGATCAACCTGACGGGAGAAATGGTGCTGCTTTCATGAGTGCTGGCAGTCTATTGTTTCTGGCGCAGACAAGCGACCGAACTAAAGGCGGGCGTTTGGCGAAATCTGACAATCCTGGCGTGTGTCCTCGTTGCCGTTCATCTTTTTGCCATGGGCTACGAAGATTGGCTGAAGGTTCAGAAGTGGAACGGGGACTTGCCGCCCACTACCCTGCTGAGCTTCCTTATGGTCGTTTCCAGCCTGGCCGTATTCATAAGACTCTCGGAAAAGCACGAAGAGTTTTTCGCCGACAGCGGCCGCGTGCTGGCTTCGAAGATCGGGTCCCTTTAATCGCTGCCTGTTGGGCAGCGCGGCCGAGTAAAAATTTGTTATCAATCTTTTTCCGGGTCGTAACATCGAAGCAATAATCCCGTGCTACAGTGCGGCAAAACCTGATCGATAACCACGATTGGTTTCTTTTTTTCGGATCCTTTACCGACCTCCCAGGAGGGACCGGGAAGCCCGCATCAAGAGAACTATGGGCTCCATAGGTCCGGTGCGGGTTTTTTTGTTGCCGCATCCGTGCCGACCAGCTGAGGAGTAGCAAGCATCGATGAAAACGGGAAAATACCTGTGTCTACTGGCTCTTCTGTTGGTTCTCCTGAGCCCGGTACCGTCAATCGCGGACATAACGTTTTACGTCTCGCCCGATGGCGACCGGTCGTTCAATATCGAAGGCGATGACATCTCGGACACCGCGACAATCGAAATCACGGTCAAATACGATCCAGCCGTTTTCGCGAACCCCCGCGTGAGCGTGGAAGGAGGAACCGTGACCGACATATTCGATACTATTCCCGGCATGCTGGTCTTCACCGCCAACCAGGGAGACGAACCGGGCCCGTCGTTTCTGGCCCATTTGACGTTCGACAAAATAGGGAATTCCCAGGGGGGGCCTTTCTCAGTAACGGGCAAGATCATGGAGCAGGACGGGATGATTACTCCATCCCGCGCAATGACCGATCCGTCTGCCCCCTCCCTGCTGACTGCGGACCCGGACAATGAGGAGAAGGGGGCAAAAGCGGAAAAGCCGGCTGCCGCCAAGGAAGCCGCGGTCCCTGGCACCGGCACAGACCCGGTCATGAAGTCCGAGAAGAGCGTCCTGCAGCGGTTCAGGGAGTTCAAGGGAGAGCGGAGCCTGAAGGCGTTCACAGGACTCTTCGAGAGGAATCCCCAGGTGGTGCTCATACAGGAGCCGGCCGTGATCATTTCCGACGGGAAAACTCCCGTCTCCGTCAGATTCGAGGTGCCGCAACAGGAAGGGGAGCCGACCGTCGCCGCTTCCGATGCGATACTCATCCAGATACTGAAGGATGGCGAGAATGGGTGGATCATTCGTGCCCTGCCGAACGAAGGGACCTGGAAAGCGGGGCTCAACATAAAGATGGGGGCGAAAGAACTCGAATTCCCCCTGGTCGTGGCACCTCCGGTCACGATTCGTGAAGGGATTGCCGAAAACAATTTCATTGCCGAGCTCGACCGTTTCGTTGCCGATCGTAGTGCCAGGGACAAGAAGGATAACGAACCGCTCCCGCCTTTCTTGTACGAGTACATTTTCACCGCCAACTGCCTGGCGAACTCTGGTAATCCCGCCGTCGCAGCGACCGGAGAAACGAACCACACGAGCAACGCCAATCGATGATGAGGACCATGACATGACTGTTTCCTTGCCTAAACGACTCATTGTGTTTCTGACCGTTGCATGTACGCTGCTGACTGCCGTATCGGCATACTCCCACAACATGCCGATGGGAGGCTCAAGGTGGTGTTTGCAGAAAAACGGCCTGATCGCCAACATCGATCTCAACCAAGGCCTGATGTCCGATATCAAGGAAATAAAGGAAGGGCATTATGACCTTGCCGCCCTTTCGGACAGGCAGCTTCAGCAGGTTGCCGTCGACATTCTCCAGCCCTACATAACCAGGAAGCTTTCCATAACGGTCAACGGCAAGGCGTATCCCGTAAAGGTGGACAAACTGGTCAGAACGAATGCCACCTACTCGATTTGGCTCTCCGTAGACCGGATCGGCTTCACCAGACCTGAAAATTCGCTGAAAATCGACTACCGGCTGTTGTTTGACGAAACGAACAACACTCACCTCAACATGGCATTTCTCTACAAGTCCGAGGCAACGGGCGATGCGCTGCAACAGGTCTTCGACTATTCTCCAGCGGAAGGACAGCACAATTTCGAAAATGGTTCGCCAGTGTGGGACTTGTCCGTCAAAGGTGCGGCGACCGAAGCGGACCACGCACCGGCGGCCTCAGCTACCCTGCCGGCTGGCATTCCGGGCACCCGTAGGGACCGGGGACATGCCGCCGCACAAACGGCCGTTGCCTCAGTATCGAAACCAGACGCACGGCCGGAACATTCCGTAACGAGCGACGTCGCTGTCCTGACACGGGCATCGCAGCCCCAGGCATCCACCGCCGCTGCCCAAAACGGGCCGGGCCCGGGGAGCACCGACGCCGGCGCCCCCCTTACAAAAGATTCCACCCAGGGCGTACAGGGCTCCACGGGCGGTGAGAAGGGGAAGAGCGGTTCGTTCTGGACCACCGTCGGCAATTTCATCCTGCTCGGCATAGAACATATCCTGACAGGATACGACCATATCGCGTTCCTGATCGGGCTGATCGTGATCGGGCTCTCCTTCAGGGAGGTCCTGAAGATCATAACCGCTTTCACCGTCGCCCACAGCATCACGCTTCTCCTGGCCGCCCTGCAGATCATCAATCTCAACTCCCGTTTCGTTGAAAGCGTGATCGCCCTCTCCATCTGCTATATCGCCCTGGAAAACCTGCTCAGGAAGGAGGTGAAATACCGCTGGGTCATCACCTTCTGTTTCGGGCTGATTCACGGTTTCGGGTTTGCCAGCGCCCTGCAGGAACTGATCATGGGGAAATCCAATCTGGTCCTTTCCGTACTTTCCTTCAACCTGGGAGTCGAAACGGGACAGCTGATGATCTTCTTAGTGCTGCTCCCCGTTTTGCACCTGCTCAAACAAAAGGTGGAATTCAGAAGAGTGACCGCGGGGGTCTCCGTAGCCATCCTCGTCTTCGGCTTCACCTGGCTGGTCGAACGGTTGTTCGACCTGAAACTGCTGCCGATTTAGGGACAGCCTGAACATCGAATGCTGAAGATCCTATCTTCAGCTTCCAGCTTGAACAACTGCATAACTTAGTACCGGGTACTTTTCTGGTCCATGAATTCATGGGTACCTCATGAGCCCGCCGCGTAAGGACATCGATCGGTCTTTTCGTGGCGGGCTTTATCTTTGTGAAAGGAGGTGGCAGATCATCAGTAGTTTCGGAATCTGAACAGCGTATGTGCGGGATTATGTGCAGTGCAACCACAAACTCAATGAAAGGAAGCGAATATGAACGCGAAGATGAAAAAGACACTGGGAAGCCTGGCCCTCGGCCTCGCCCTCTCCTCGTGTGCTTCAGCTGCCTTCGCCGGCATCCTCAAGAGCCCTTACCTGATCTACCCGGGGCAGAATTCCCAGATGACGGTTCTCTGGCAGGACAACGCAAGTGAAGTCGGCAACACCCTCACCTGGGGGACAGACCCCACCTTCACCACCAACCTGGGGAGCACGCCCGTTGCCGAGTACGGCAGCGCCAATCAGCACAGGTACACCATCACCAGTCTCTCGCCTGACACCACGTACTATTACAAGGTGGAGGCCACGGCGGGCGGCACCCTCTACGGTTCCGGCTCGTTCATCACCGGGCCGGCCGACAACGCGACTTCCGTCAGGTTCCTCGGCATGGGCGACTCCAGGTCACAGCCGTTTGCCCTCGATAACGTCATGAAGGCGATGAAGCAATTCTACTCCATCCCCGGCAACGCCGATTACCAGCGCCTCGTCATCCACAACGGCGACTGGGTGAGCACCGACGGCGAAAGCTACTGGACCTCCCAGTGGTTCGACCCGACCAAGACGGACATCGTTTCGTTCACCTCGAGTTCCCCCATTAACGGCTGCAAGGGGAATCACGACAACAGCGGCAGCTACCCCAACGGGACGAGCACCTACTTCACGAAGTACTTCCCCTTCCCCTATCAATATTCGACCCATAATAGCGTCGTGACTCCCTTTGATCCGGCCACCGTCCAGACCTGGGGCAACCTCTACTGGTCCTTCGATTACGGCCCGGTCCACGTCACCGTCGTCGACAACTACTCCAACCTGGCTCCCGGCTCCGCCCAGTACAACTGGGTCCAGAGCGACCTCGCCGGCACCACCAAGCAGTGGAAGATATTGATCTACCACGAGCCGGCCTACTCCGCCGGCAGCGATGCTGAAAACGTCAACGTGAGAAACCTCGAATCACTCATCACCCAGTACGGCGTGGACCTGATCTACTGCGGCCACAGCCACAACTATGCCCGCGCCGGCGCTTATTCCACCGCCCAGGCCGGCGGCGACACGATCGCCCTGAATGTCCCCCACATCACCAGCGGCGGCGGCGGCGCCCCCACCTACCAGCCTGACATGACCAACGCCGGGAGCTACTCTCACGTCATAACCGCCTGGCCCGCTTTCGAGTTCATGACCTTCAACGTGAGCGGGAAAACCCTTACCATGACCGCTTACCAGGTCAACAACGTGAGCACGACCGCGATTCAGCCGATGTCGGCGAATTTCCCCACTACGGACGGCGGGTCGACGCTGTCCCTCACGCCGATCGAGACGGTCGTGCTCAATCACTTCACCAACGTCACCCCCCAGGTCGGCGTCAAGACAAGCAATATCGTCTACAACCGCGCCACGCAGCTCTATACCGGCAACCTGACCATCACCAACAACGGCCCCGACCTCACCGGCAATGTCCACGTCGTTCTGGACGGGCTCCTCGACCTCAACCAGATCGGCGCCGCCGACAACCAGTACAGCACCGCCACGCCGAAACTCACCTCCAAGATCGCCGCGAACCCTGGCAATGCGAAAGGCATCACCACCGCCTTCCTCAATCCGAATGTCAAGCTGACCAACGCCACCAGTTCGCAGAACGGCGAGCCGATGATCCGCGCCACCGCCAACGGCCTGGCCAACGGCGCCTCGGTCACCGTTCCGGTCACGTTCAGCAATCCGACGAACAAGCCGATCAACTTCAACCCCATCGTCTACCAGGAATAGGAGAAGACCAATGAACTTCATGAAGATCAAACTGCTTGTCATTGCCGTCATCATGTTCGCCGCGAGCTCGGCCTTCGCGTCGCTCAGCTACGACGTGACGGTCGATACCTCCAGCCTCAGCGGTACGACCGGGTATCTCTACCTCCAGTTGAATCCCAACTTCGGCAACACCTCGGACGCCACCGCCGCCGTTTCTAATTTCGCCAGCAACGGCACCCTGGGCGCCACCGCCCCTGTCGTGTACGGCGGCAATGTGAGCGGCACGCTTCCCGCAACCGTTACCTTCGATAACGGCTACGGGACGGGCTTCACCCAGTCCGGCATCAACGACTACAACCAGGCCATCACCTTCGGCAACTCCCTCAGCTTCCATGTCGTCCTCAATCAGATCCTCAACAACCCGGCAACCGACGGGAGCTCCTTCACCCTGAGCATGTTTCAGGATGCATTGGGCGCCACTCCCCTCAAAACCGCTGACGGAACCATGTTCACCGTCAATCTGAACTCCGACGGGACGGCAACAACCGTCGTTGCAGATGCCGGAACCACGGTGAACCCCACCCCGATCCCGGCCGCCGCCTGGCTCTTCGGCTCCGGCCTCATGGGCCTGGCGGGCATCCGGAGAAGGATGGCCGCCTAGCAGAATAACGGCGGAGGCCTCCGGGCCTCCGCCGTTTGTCTTTTGTAAACTATCTCATTGCCGGGACGATTTTATCAGTCGCCGGCATTCCTTATCCTGAACCATCGTTTCTGGTATACGGTGCCATCCCGGTATCCGAGAAGACGCGAAATGTTCGGCTGGCTGCCCATTCAGAAATTCTTTTGCACCAGTACCGCCCCGATTCCAACCACAGTCGGTGGGGCCGGTGCGCAACGACCGTAACGCTTCGCATATGGAAGCAACTGTGGACCTTTTTTAGCTCACTGGATTGACCTGACAGAAATCCCAAGGAGGAACAAGTAAATGAAAATTATTCTCAAAAAGATGGCCGCCGCCGCAGCCCTGGTGGTACTGGTAAGCGGCTTGGCGCATGCAGACCTAACTGCCGCGCAGCTAACCGACATTTCTTCCCAGATGGTCGCTAGTATCCGCAACGTGGTCTACAATAGAGCAACCCAGCTCTATACAGGTACCGTTGCCATCGCCAACACCAGTGCGATTTCTGCTTTTACCGGGCCGGTCGCCGTATGTTTCAGCAATCTTACGCCGGGAGTCACCGGGGTCAACACCACAGGTCTCTACAACGGCTTCCCCTATATCCAGCAGAACCTGTCACTTAACCCCGGCGCATCGATCAGCATTACCGTACAGTTCAGGAACCCGTCCAACGCTCCCATCAGCTTCACCCCCGTGATCTATCAGGTGGCGCCCGGCGCCTATCTGACCACTGCCACCCCCTACCAGCCGCAACAGAGCGCAGTAACGTACGAGCAGGCGCCAGCCGGCTTCACGCCGGTCTTCACCGAGGCAGTGGTGCGGCATGGCTCGCGCGGCCTCTCCAGCTTCGACGGCACCGTCTACAACATGTTCCTCCAGGCCCAGGCCGATGGGGCGCTCACCCCGCTCGGTACGCAGCTCGGCCCGGACATCATGGCCATGATGAAGGCCAACGCCCTTCTAGATGTGGGTGTCGCCGGGATCACCGCTCCCGGCTACGGCAACCTGACCCAGACCGGCATCGCAGAAGAGCAGCAGATCGCGGCGCGGCTGCTGCAAAGGCTCCCTTCCTACTTTGACTCGCTCTCCGCCGGCAATCGCCAGATCGTTGCGGTCAATTCCGGGGTGAACCGCGCAGCGGACAGTGCCGGCTTCTTCACCCAGTCACTTTCCACTCTCAAGCCCGCCCTGGGACCGCTGATCGTAAAATCGGCCCCGCTGACCGCCTATCCCGCCAACAAACCCGTGGCTCAGGCAGCGGGGGTGAACCGTTTCCTCCTCTATTTCCACAAGCTTGCAGCAAAAACGGACCTGGTGTCCAGCACGAGCGATCCTTACTACCAGACCTATCAGGACAGCCTTACCTACCAGAACTATCTGAAGAACACCAACATGGTAAACAAGGTCAACGGCATCCTGACCACTCCCGATGCCAAGGCCAACGCCCGCGCCGTCCTGCAAATGCTCTTTATCGACGATTTCATTAACAAGATCGATAACGGGACCTACGCCTTCTCCAATTCGGGAAGCTACACCTTCAGTACCGATGACGGCAGCTACACCACCACCGTTTCAGGCGATGGCAGCACCACGGTGCAGAGCCTGACCGACGCCGCCAACGAACTCTATTCTTTCTATGCCATAGCTCCCGCGATGCAGACTGAGTTGAACAATCTTGATTTCTCCAAATACATCCCGGCTGCTCAAGCCAGTGTTCTTTCCTATATGGATGACGTGCAGAGCTACTATCAAAAGGGCCCCGGCATCGCCGAGGACGGCAACGCCACCTATAAGATGGCGCAGATCCTGCTGAACGACCTCTTCAACGAGGTGGATGCCATCGCCAGTGGAGATCTCTCCCACGGCGCCAAGCTTCGCTTTACGCACGGCGAGGAGATCATGCCTATGGTCTCCATTCTGGGATTGAAGAACGTGTTCGTGCAGACCCCGAACGCGGCGAACTACACTTACGCCAACAACCCCTGGCGCGGCGCCATCGTCTCGCCTCTGGCTGCCAACATTCAATGGGATGTGTTCGGAAACGGGTCCGGGACTCTGCTGGTCAGGATGCTCCACAACGAAAAGGAAACGGACTTCCAGCCCTCATGCGACAGTGCGCGCTACCTTCCCGGCAGCCATTTCTACGACTACGCAAGACTGAAAACCTGTTACAATCATGTCGCCAATTAGACGCCTTATCCGCCCCGCTTCCTTGGTCGCGAGTAGACATGGCTGCGGGAATCCCGCTGGACAGAGGGATACGACGGCTCAGCTAAACCGGTCAGCGGCACTTACGGCGATTCCCCGTACTTGACCCGGTCAGTCATTCAGAGTCACGCTGCAGTTCAGCAATCCGTCCAACAAGCCGATCAACTTCTCGCCGATCATCTACCAGTCGAATGGAGCCTTGCCGTAAGGCAATCCACCCCCGCCGGCAGGGCAACTCCTGCCGGCGGGGGATGTGAGTGTCTCAACAGGATACCCGGGACCGGGTCGTGTCATCCCCCGCCGCGCAACATCCTCTCCCGTATTTGCATACTCTTTTCACCAGCTTGACACTGATGCAACATGCTTGTGGTAGCCTCTCTCAACAGCTACATAGGTATGCAAACCCAAAATCAAGCAGCGCCGAACCTCGCGATCGCTCTTCAAACTGTCATGACGCGCCACTCAGGTGGTCGGTTCGAAAGTTACGAACGTAATGGAAATTGCCTCTGTCGAATTGCTGCCGGAGAGTTCGCAATGCCTCCCCCGCACGGCGAACGGCCGCCGGACAAACTGGGCCACTGCTGCCTTGCTATTTTCCCTGGCATTCCATGTCGGATGCGGGTGGACATTATTTCAGATGACGAAGACTGTGCCGAACCGGCAACGGAAACCTCCCATCGAAGTCAGCATCATTACTCCCGTCCCCCGGGAAATGCCCCCCCCTGTGCCACCACCGGTCGCTACGCGGCCCCGCCAGCCGTTGCCCCGCACCGCAACTTTTTCGACACCGAAACCAGCCCCCCTTCCGGTCCCGGCATCTGCTGCAGTTCAAGCGGTCAGAAAAACGGCGACCGACGACCTGGCGCCGGCACGGCCCGTGCCTGCCGCTGCTGAACTGGCGACGGCAAAAACCGGCTCTTCATCGACACACACGTCGTCCCTGCCGCATGCTTCGGGAGCCGCCGCTTCGGGCAAGGCCACGGGCGTGCCCAATCCCGCGCACAACTCCGGGGAAGGACTGCCGGTAACAGGCCCTGTCTACGACGCCGCTTACCTGAATAATCCACGGCCGCCGTATCCGGCGGCAGCCCGCAGACTGAAGCTCCAGGGAACAGCCGTCGTCAGGGTGCTCGTGAGCCCGGCGGGGCTCCCGGAGAAGGTCGCCCTGGAAAAGAGTTCGGGCGCACGGATACTGGACGACGCAGCCATGGAAGCGGTACAGCACTGGTCATTCGCGCCGGCGCGGCGCGGCGACAGGCCGATAGCCACAGAAGTGGATGTTCCCGTGCGGTTTCTGCTCAACTGATTTTCAGTGCCAGACAGGAGAATACATGAGTATGCTTGGTACAAACGGATGGTTACAGGATCTCGGTCATGCCAGCCCCATAGTCATGGCTGTTTTGTATCTGCTGATCGGCCTGTCCCTGGTGACGTGGTTTTGTATCGTCTTCAAGGGATTGGAGCTTTGGCGCGCGCAACGGACAAACAGGCAATACACGCAGCAGTTTTGGGAAACTCCCGCGCTTTCTGCGGTAACCGGAGAGATCGATGCAAGCCTGCCCGGGCAGTTCGCGCAATTGACCGAGAACGGACTGCGGGCCCTCGACCGGTATCACAAGCATCAGGGGGTGATTCTGGGCAAAGTCGGCGACCCGACTGAAACCATTACGAGAGAATTGCGCCAGACGATCCAGGACGCCATGACAAGACTGGAAATGGGACTGGGGCTTCTGGCAACGATCGGCAATACCGCGCCATTTATCGGCCTGTTCGGGACGGTGGTGGGCATCATGTCGGCATTGAGGGGAATTTCTCAGACTGGTGCCGCAGGACTGGATGTGGTGGCGGGACCGATCGGCGAAGCTCTGATTGCCACAGCCGTGGGGCTTGCCTGCGCCATTCCCGCAGTGGTTGCCTACAACAGTTTCGTCAGACGCCTGCGGGTGATCGGCAATTCTCTGGATGGATTTGCCCACGATCTGCTGGCGCGCTTAATTGCTGAAAATGCGGACCACCACGCGACGAACGTCGGCGTGAAGGAATAACCATGGCGTTCGGTCAATTGGACGGCAATGCTCCTCCCCAACCGGTATGCGAAATCAACATGACTCCCCTTGTGGATGTCATGCTGGTACTGCTCATCATTTTCATCGTGACAGCCCCGATGCTGACCCGCAGCGTACATGTCAATCTACCGAAGGTAAATGCCAGGGCCGCCGCTATCAAGGGACCCGTCGTGGTCAGTCTCACCAGGGAACTGCAGCTCTTTCTGGAAAACAGGCCGGTCAGCCGTGAAGTGCTGGTGAGCGAGCTGCAGGGGAGAATGGCCCGGGGAGAGCAACCGACCGTCGAGCTTCATGTCGATGGCGACATTGCCTATAACCATGTCGTGCGCCTCATGGCCCTGGTGCAAGGGACAGGCATAACGAAGATTGCCTTTATGACCGAGCCCGAAAGAACCGGTGGGGCGAGGTGAATTTACTCTGGAGAACTGCCTTGAAGAATTTGAAGTATTTCGTCAGGCTCCGAAAATGCCGCCGGCTCGCCCTGACGCTGCTCATTGTGGTCGCCACGGGGGGATGCCTGGCAACGAGTGCCGGGGCAGGCGGTGTGCAGACGCTGGACACCGTTGATGTCGTTGATTCCGCCGATAACCTGATCGGAAGCGCCGATTCCTCCTCGGAAGGGACGGTGACCTCCAAGCAACTGGAGGACCGGCCGATCCTGCGGACCGGAGAGTTGCTGGAAGCGGTGCCCGGACTGGTAATCAGCCAGCACAGCGGTGAAGGGAAGGCAAACCAATACTACCTGCGGGGGTTCAACCTCGATCACGGCACCGACCTCGCGGTAACCGTCGCGGGAATGCCGATCAACATGCCAACTCACGCCCATGGGCAGGGGTACCTGGACCTGAATTTTCTCGTGCCCGAACTGCTCAACGGCATCCAGTATCGCAAAGGGCCTTATTTTGCCGACGAAGGTGACTTCTCCGCCGCCGGCGCAGTCCACATGGATTACGTAAATGAACTGAAGCAGAACATCGGTATCCTGACGGTCGGTACCGACGGCTATCAACGCGGCCTGGCAGCCGCTTCCAGCAATCTGTTCAAAGGGAAGCTGCTGTGTGGCCTCGAAGTGCTGCATAACGACGGACCATGGGTGAAGAGCGACGATTTCAAGAAAATCAACGCCGTACTGCGCTACAGTCAGAAAAGCGGGCAGGACGACTTCAGCATAACCGGCATGGCGTACTACGGCAAATGGAACGCCACCAATCAGACCGCGGACCGTCTCATCGACGAGGGTCTGGTCTCGCGTTTCGGCACACTTGATCCCGCCGACAGCGGCAGATCGTGGCGCTACAGCCTGTCCGGCGACTGGCAGCATACGGACGGAAATTCCATTACCAAGGCGAATGTCTATTTCATCGACTACGGCATGGACCTATACAACGATTTTACCTATTTCATCGATGATCACATCAATGGCGATCAGTTTCTCCAGAAAGACCGGCGGTTCATCTCGGGCGTCAATGCGAGCCGGACCTGGCTCACCAAGCTGGCCGGTCACGATATGGACAACACCGTCGGAGTGCAGTTCCGCAATGACAATATCACACCGGTGGGCCTCTTTCACACCGAGGGAACCGACATCCTCTCCACCACCCGCCTGGACCACGTGGCACAGACCAGCATGGGGTTTTATTTCCAGAACGGTTTCAAATGGGCGGAAAAATTCAGGACCGTCGCAGGCATCCGGGGCGACTTCTATCAATGGCACGTTGTCAGCGACAATCCGCTGAATTCCGGCGATGCCAATGACTTCATCGCCAGCCCTAAGCTGAGCATGATCTTCGGTCCTTGGGCAAAGACGGAGTTCTTCATCAACGGCGGCTACGGTTTTCACAGCAACGACGGGCGCGGTGCGACCATTACGGTGGACCCCCTCACCAATGAGCATGCCAATCAGGTCACGCCGCTGGTGCGGGCGAAGGGCGCTGAGGTCGGTGCCCGCACCGCCATCATACCCCACATGCAAAACGAACTGACTTTCTGGTATCTGAGCCTGGGTTCGGAACTCGTATTCGAGGGAGACCACGGCGCGACTTCGGCCAGCTTTCCCAGCCGGCGCTATGGAGTTGAATGGGCCAACTACTACACCCCCACCCCCTGGTTCACACTGGATGCCGACTTTGCCTACTCCCACGCGCGCTTCAACGACGACCCTGCAGGCTCCTATATCCCGGGGTCTCCGGAGGGGGTAATCTCCGCCGGTGCTACCATCGACAACATACACGGCTTCCTGGGGAGCCTGAGACTGCAGTACTTCGGCCCGCGTCCGCTCATCGACGACAACAGCGTTCGATCAAAGTCAAGCACTGTCGTCAATGCCCGGCTCGGATACAAGTTCCATGACAAGCCTTGTGAAAACTGGCGCTTGTTGCTGGATGTCTTCAATATCTTCAACGCCAGGGTAAGTGACATCGACTACTATTACACATCCAGGATTCCCGGTGAACCTCCGGCGGGGGTAAACGATATTCATACGCACCCTCAGGAGCCCACCGAGGCGAGGCTGACACTGGAGATGAAATTCTAGCAGCAGACCGGAGGCTTGCTTTTCATGCGAACGATCATTGTATTGGCATGTATGCTCTTTCTTGCAGGGTGCGGCGGCGGAGGTTCAGCACCACGGATAGTTTCCAACAGCGCCGGCGCCGTCTTTACATCATCTGACGCCCTATCCTGGACTACCCAGACACCGGGGACGACAAACGAACTGAACGGGGTTGCCGCCGGCACTCCTGCCGGCAGCAACCTGTTTGTTGCGGTCGGTGACGCAGGCACGATCCTCACGTCTCCTGACGGCGCTGTCTGGACAGCCCGGACCTCCGGCACGAGTTCCAACCTGTACGGCGTTACCTTCGGCAACGGCCAGTTCATCGCCGTGGGTGACGCGGGCACCATCCTCACCTCTCCCGACGGCATCACTTGGGCATCCAGACCTTCCGCCGCGCCGGCCCAACTGACCGGTGTCATCTTCGGCAACGGTCAATTTGTTGCGGTTGGTCTCAGTGCCATTCTGACCTCTCCCGACGGGGTAACATGGACCACTCAGACCTACGGGCCGACGAAGTTCTTTTACGGGATCGCGTTCGGCAATGGCCACTTTGTCGTTGTGGGCTCTGTCAACGCCAATACGGGCACCATTTTGACTTCTACCGACGCCGTTTCCTGGACGAACCAGGAGACGCCAAACAACCTGTACGGAGTTGCCTTCGGTAACGGCCAGTTCGTTGCCGTCGGAGCGGGATCAATCCTGATTTCACCCGACGGCAAAACCTGGACCAGCCGGAATTCCGGGCCGGTCGCCAACCTGGTTGGAGTGACCTTTGCCAACGGGGAGTTTCTTGTAGTGGGCAATACGATAGCGGTGAGCAGCACGGGATTCATCCTGACCTCTCCCGATGGCATCAACTGGGCAAGCCGGACCACCGGCGCGCCGAGCAATCTGTACGGCATCACTTTCGGCGCCGGGAAATTTGTCGTTGTCGGCTAAGAAAAGAACAAAGACGTAAAAAGGAAAAGCCCTTCAACTTCTGCGAGGTCAACCCATGAAAAAGATAATCACAGGGATCTGTCTGTTTGCCGTGGTCACGGCTGGTTGCGCGACAGACAAAATTGTCGCCATGGGCACGGAGGTACGCCATGATGTCTTCCAGGAAGTAGCATATCGGGAACCCGTACCAGCGGGATATACCATCTTGACCGTCGTATCCACGTTCAAGACCCGGAGGCCGGGAGACTGCCTGTGGGCAAAAGCATTCTGCGGCACCACGGAATACGCGCTTCTGCTCAATATCGACGGCCAGGTAACCCGGATCGCGGGGGATTCGGTGGAAGAAGAGACCGCGTCGAGGGGATACTATCCTCCGGAGGCAGGTGATGGTATCAGACACGTCTTCAGGACAACGTTGCGAATCAAAGCCGGCCATCACCGACTTTTCGCCACCCTCCCAGGGAAAGGCGTTTACCTTGACAGGGAAATCACATTAGTGGACGGAACGGGTAGTGTCCTTGATGTCGCCCCCCTTTACGGAAAAAGGACGGTCGGCAGACTTCCCGGCAACGATGCCGTCACGAGTTTTTATGAGGGGATCAGGGGATTCAAGGGATATCTGGATGGCGAGGAGATATAACCAGTCGAAGAGCCAAAATGAGCCGGCACTGCCATCGTGGCGTGAATCAGCTATGGTGCCGCATCACCGGCAGAGTCCCACGGATTGTACCTTTGCATCATGATATTCATACCCTTCATCATGTACCCCGTTGAGAGGTGATACTGAACACTGACGTCAACGGAAAAGCGGGGGTATCCCCCAATAATCCGCGCGACAACTATTTTTTTACCTCGCCGTTGCATGAAGTACATTTTTCTATGGAATACTGTCGGTACGTTTCAAAGAGTACCTATGGAGAAAGGAGCCACCCATGGGAAGTTGCACGCTGGTGGACTATTCGGAGAGACCCGAAAGCCTGATAAAGCTCTATGAGTACGAGAACATAACGCTGGCCGACATGGTCGAGGTGAGAGACATCATCCCCGATCAGATGGACCAGGTGGAAGAAGGGGACGAACTGGTCCTCTCTATCGTCGACAATCGGGTCGAGGGGGGCAAGGGGTTGTTGACCGTATGGCCCGGCAAGGGCATGGCCTGTATCGACATGGGCGACGGCGCCACCTGGGGGGAGTGGAACGCAGAGCACGAGCTGGTGCTGACGGAGGAGTTCGGGGAAGAATCGGACCATGACGGAGAAACCGTCATGGGGCGCATCGCCTGGAACACCCACGGCATCCGCGGCATCCTTTCGGGTGGGAGATTCTACACCCTTTACGAGACGGACTCAGAAGAAGCAGTGAACACCTGATAGTATCCCTGCGAGGAGGATCCCATGTCTTCATCGTACGTTGTCATCGACCACGTCACCGGAAAGAGACGAGTATTCTTCGGCTATCTGTACGACTGCCGGGCGGAGTCTCCCCACAGCTGTCCCTATGCGCTGGAACTCGCCGACGGTTGCCACTGCACCCACCCCAACAGCCGCAGCTACAACTGCGGCCGAGGCAAGATGCGAACTCCCGCTGCAACAAGCTGACCACTATCCCGGCGGAACGTGCATGCATAACTGACAAAAAGGACCAATCCATGGAAACCACCAACCTGAAATTCATCTTCGAGAGTGCCGCGGCACTCGCCGGCATCGTCTGCATCGCCTTTTTCGCCTATGTCATGCTCCTGTCCCGGAAGACCAAATAGGACCCGGCCAGCAACCGGGCGTCATGAGGTTTCCCGATGAAAGTCATCCTTCCTGTTGCCGGCAAAGGCACGAGGCTGCGACCCCACACCCACACCAAGGCCAAGTCCCTCGTGCACGTTGCGGGCAAGGCGGTTATCGAGCATATCGTCCAGAGGATTCTCCCCCTCCATCCTGATGAGCTCATTTTCATCATCGACGAGAACGGCGGCCAGATCAGGGATTTCGTCGAGCGGATCTTCCCCGGGGTCGCCTGCCGCTACGTGGTGCAGCACGAACGCAAGGGCCCTGCCCACGCAGTATCCCTGGCCGCTTCCCACATCGAGGCCGGCGACGACCTGCTGATCGTGTTCAACGATACCATCTTCGTCGCCGACCTGCGGCGTGTGCCGGAGCTTTGCTGCGACTGCGACGGGCTAGTCTATTCGAAGGAAGTCGAGGACTATCAGCGGTTCGGCGTGAATATCGTCGATAACGGCTGTATCATCGGCATGGTGGAGAAGCCGGACACGCCGGTCTCGCGCCTTGCCCAGGTGGGTCTCTACTACCTGAAGGACGGCCCGCGGTTCATGCACTACCTGCAGGAATCCATCCGGTCAGGAGAAACGGTGAAGGGGGAATACTTCCTCCCGGCGGTATTCACGAGGATGCTCGCCCACGGCATGAAGCTGCGCGCCCCCCACGTGTCCGAGTGGCTCGACTGCGGCAAGCCGGAAACACTCCTGGAAACCAACAAGTACCTGCTCGTCGGGAGGCATCACAACCATGGCGAAGCGGTGGATTCCGTCCTGATCGAGCCGGTACATATCGAGAAAGGGGCAGTCGTGCGCAACTGCATCGTCGGCCCGAATGTGTCCATTGCCGCCGGCAGCGTCATCGAACGGAGCATCATCAGGGATTCCATCATCAACTGCGGGTGCGACATCAGGAACATGACGCTGACGGATTCCATCCTCGGTGAAGCGGTCCAGCTCGCCGGGTCATTCCGGAAAATGAACATCGGCGATCATTCCCTGGTAGAGCTGCAGTAATACCCGGCGCGAATGTACACTCAAGGATCGGAAGCTGCCCATGACTGACAGCGATGCACGAAAAAGATTCTCGGAGATGGAACGCAACTGCCAGGTGATCGAAATCGTCCGTTGCCTTGTCATTACCGGCGACAGTCTCCCCGCGATCCGGGGTATGGTCCCGCCGGAACAGCAGGCCGAGATCGGTACGGGAGACGTCGTTTCGCTGCTCCTCTTCTACAACAGACCGAAAAGGTGCCACGGCACCATTACCATCTGGCACAACAAGTCGCGGGCCGCGATCAAATCGTCTGATTTTTGCCACAGTGGCGAATGGGATGAGGCGCGGGGGATCGTGGTCACCGATGAAGCCGAGGAGGCATGGACCGTTCACGGCGAGGAGATCTCCGGCAGGATTGCATTCGATCTCCTGGGATTCGACGGGATCCTCTGCAGCGGCCGCTTCTTTCGCGGCATCTCCGGTGCCAGCCCTGCGTGCGATACACGCGTGGCGTGACTCGGCTCTTCCGCGGGGAAACCACGATTGGCAGGGAAGATAGGGCAACCTCTGCTACGGGTGCCCCACGTCGAAATCGAAGGCATTGCTCAGGTCATTGGCCGCGGCATCGCGGGTGCAGAGCGGCACCAGCTTCCATCTGCGCTCGATGAACTTCAGGATCGAGGTCGTGTCGTACTGGGTGTGATCGACGTAGCCCCGCCGGGCAAAGGGTGAGACGATGATGGCAGGGATGCGGGTGCCGGGGCCCCAGCGGTCGGCTTTCGGCGGCGCCACGTGGTCCCACCGGCCCCCGTTCTCGTCGTAGGTTATGATAATGGTCGTCCGGAGCCAGTAGTAGGGGCTTTCCTGGATCTCTTTCACCAGTTCGGCCACATGCTGTTGCCCCTTCAGCAGGGTGGCGTAGCCGGGATGCTCGTTATCGGCACCCACCGGCTTTACGAAGGAAACGGCCGGCAGCCTGCCGCTCTTCAGGTCGGTGAGGAACATCTTCTCGTCCTCCAGGTGCTCCCTCCTGGCCGGGGTGCCGTCGGCGTAGGCGGCAAAGTAAGCGAACGGCTGATGGTGGTACTGGAAGGTCTTGTCCGGCTTCCCGCCAAGGGCGTCGTCCCAGCCGCCAGAATACCACGCCCAGGTAATCCCCCGGGCGCTGAGGCGATCGCCGATCGTCGGCATCGTCTGGGGCGGAACCAGCCTCTCGGGCTGTCCCTCATTGGCCGGATGCGGCTGGAAGATCGAATAGGCGGTATTGACCACATACCTGTCCGGGGTGACGGCGCCGTCCTTCACCAGCACACCCCTACATCGAACGTCGCCACCTTGTCGATCGGCGCATCGGGCCAGACAGGGGTACACGCACAGACGAGCCAGAAGTGGTTGAGAAACGAACCACCGAAGGCCGCCTGGAAAAAGTTGTCCGCCATGACGTACTGCCGGGCCAGCCGGCCGACGGGGAGATCGGTCCCGTCGAAATAGCTCATCACCAGCCCGCCGTTATCGCTCCAGGCAACATACCTGTCGTTCCTGCCACCGTTGATCTGGTACTGGTTCTGGTAGAACCGGTGCACCAGATTGCCGGTAAACTCGTTCGGCCCGACGTAATGCGCCAGATCATAGGGCTTTACCGGCAGGTCGGCCGGGAATCGGAGATCGGGTACCGTTGCGTTCCCAAAGGTGGCGAGGGGCCGGGGAAGTGTCTGCAGCGCCTTGCCCGCCTTGTCCACCTGCTTCACGGTATCGCCTGCCCGGTCTCGATACCGTTGGCTCCCGGGAATCTGCCGTACAGCCCGTCAAAGCTCCAGTTCTTCTGGTAAATCACCACCAGGTGTTCTATTTTCTCCAGCGGGTCTTTTGCCTCGGCGCCCCATCCTGCCGACACGAAAAGCAGAAGGAAAAACGCGCCCATACCCGACGATACGGCCCTGCGGAGAATACGGCTCATTGGTGGGCCTCCCCGATTGCGAGTGGCGTACGGCAACAGGCTTCCATCTCACAAAACCTCTTCCCGTTCTTGACACCCGGAGCCCCCGCCCGGTCCCAGACACACCTCGACGTACGCGACAGGGAGCCGGGCGTCGGCGAAACCCCTTCTGAGCCTCTCCACATATTCCTCCCGGGGCCTCCCCTCCTCCTCGACCGGATCGACATAGACGAGACAGGTGAGACTCCGGCCGTCCATCTCGACCGGCAACATTTCCTTCCGGCAGGCGCCCTGCCGCACCCCCTCGTAACGGTCCAGCCTCTCCTCGTCCTCAGCCGACAGCAAGTGCGCCATTGGCGACGGCAATGACCGGCATCGGAACCCAGGCGAGCACATAACGGTGCAACGGGGGTCCCTCCCGGCAGCCTTGTATTTCTGCTTCTCAACCGGAGTAATGTTGCACGGGGGAGTCTTCACACATCGAAAAGCCTGAGAGCACGTCGATAAGGACGTGCAGGAGGTGCGCTTCCCGACTGGCACTACTGGCGCTCATCCCTTACGGCAGCCTGTTCCCGGGAACCTCCACCGTCAACATCACCGACAACGGCTCCGAATCCCAGGTGACCTCGGGATAGAGGGAGTCCTCGAGACGAAGGTAGGTACCGTCGACTCCCTTCTCGGACCACCAGCATTCGGTGCCCCTTCTGGGCACATCATTGAAAAGGTAGAGATGCCTATCCTTGTCTCTGGCGATGAACATCATTCGGAGCATTCTCCCGGAACATGCATTGAGGTTCCCCGAGGAAACTGTGGGGTCTGGCAGCGAAGATCTTGGCCAGCCCGTCGAGAATCTGCTTCTGCCGTTCGGGCGGCATGGTCTTCAATTTTAGTACTGTTTCCTTGTCGAGAATCTGCATAGACGCCTCACTGGGTATCAACCGCGTTACCTGCTACTAGGTAGCATAGTATCACAGAACGCAATGTCAATTTCCCGGACGCACAATATGAGGGGATGTGACATTATTTTTCCCTCACCTTACTTCATCAGCGTATAGAGGCTCGAGTCCCCGTTGCTTTCGGAGAGGACGCCGACGATCATGGTGCCGTCGAGGGAAAATGTCCCGGAAAAGGCGGTACCGGCAAAGAGAACGGCTCCGGAATCATCCACGCTGACGGTTATCGCCCGGTCGCTTGCCGTCACCCCCCCCAGATCGATCTGTTTCATGGTATATCCCGTCGAGTCGGCAACAAGAACTGCCCGGCCGTAGTACGATGCGGTGGACGTGCCATCCCCTACCGACAGCCAGCTCATCTGCCAGCTCCCCTGCATATCGGTTGCACCGTGGGCCTTGTCGCCGGTCCTGGTATACACGGCGATGCCCGGCATGCCGTCGTCGCTGGTCGCCAGGGCGACGATGAGGTCCTTGTCACCGGACATGACCCCGTAAAAGCTTGTCGAAGCGGGATCGGTGACAACCCCCGCCGCGTCCATGGACAACGCTCCGGTGATAGTGCTGCCGCTGCCAGTGCTCTTTGACACCCCAGTCACGGTGATCGTGCCGTCGGCGGCGACAGTCGCGTCTCCCCGCTCCCACGCCTGACCGGAGCCCGCAAGGAGCCGGTTGTATTTCCAAGTCCCCTGCAGGTCGGCGGCGGTGTATGTCGCGCCGCTCTTCACCATGAGTATCAGGGCATATTCGCCGGGATTGGGGGAATACGTGCCGATAATTTTCCCCTTGTCCCTGGACATGAACCCGCGGAAGTCGTTGACCACTCCCCCCTGCAGGGTAACCGTCCCCGCCGTGGAAAGCGAATATGACGTCGCGGTGGTCGTGCCGCTGCCGCTGCTGGACACGTATGGCGCGGCAGCGGCCTTGCCCGCGCCGTCGATGCTGATTGAGCTCCGCATCCACCGCGATGCGCTTCCGCCACTTATCTGCAGGACATTCCACTTCCCGGCGAGGTCTGCGCCGGTAAAGGCGGCGCCGGCCAGCGAAGGCGGCATGGTCGTGTCTGCTCCCGCGGCAGCAACCCCCTGTACCTGCGTCATGTCATTGGCGGGGATGGCGACACCGGTATCCGTGGCTATGAAGCCCAGGTCGATGGTGGTGATGGCCGAAATCAGGAATTTGTTGACGCTCCCCTGGTAGAGGGGAAAGACCCTCTCGCCGGAACTCCCGTCATTTTCCACCAGGTAGAACTTGTAGGTCCTGCCGGGGGCAAGATTGAGCGAAAAGGTTTTGTACCCCTGCACGAGGGGCACGTCGGCGGTCACACGCCCGACTTCGGCATTGGTAGCGGCATCGGCCGCAACGAAGGTTGAGCCGGAAACCGCCCCGGAAATCGACGCGGTGGTGATACCGGCAACCGCATTGAATGATTGCGTGCCTCCTCCGCCGCTGCAGGCCACGAGGGCGAGTGCCGCCAGCGCTGCTGCGACCGTCGCCCGAATTCCTCTCTTATACCGTATCATTACATCCTCCTGTGATGTCGTTAGAGCACTTGCCGCCCGGAATCGGGCGGGTGCGCCACTGTGCGCCGGGGTGTACCCGTTTCTACGGCGCTACTGCCCGCTGGCTGCCTTTGTGTCCGCACCCTTTCCCCCGGAACACCCAGGTCGGGACATTCTGCCTTTCGCGTGATCCAGACGGGCCCGTTCATGTCGATACGCACCACGTCTATCGGGGGGCCGGTATCCGGGGTCCGTGCCCTGACAACCAGGTCGACGAAGAACCTCGCCGCTTCCTCGGGCGACATCGACCCGACATCCCCCGTTGCCAGATAAGCATCGATGGGTTTGCGGTCCGTCAGGAAGAAGAAAGTGGCGGTCGTGGCGTCGCATCCCCCGGGGCAGGCAACTGATTCTGACGATACCGCGATGTCCCCCGAGGGGGTCACCGCATATCGGTACGTCTGGAGCAGCGATACCGGCTGATCGTTCTCATAGCCGACAAACAGAATCCTGACGATGTTCTTTCCCGTATCGTGAAAATACCGGCCGAACGCCCCCGGCGCCTCTCCCCTCAGGCGCACCAGTTCATGGTGCAGCGCCTGGGAAATTCCGCCGGATGCCGCCCCGGCCGCCGCCACCAGCGGCAAGCGAGGATCAATCAGCCCGGGAAGCAGCCGGCTGATGTCGAAATCACGCACGGGATCCCTGTAGAATCCGGTGAGCGCGAAAAAGGCGCTCCCCGCCCGGAATATCTTGCACGCCTTCTCGGTCACGGGCTTTTCGCCCCCCCGGATTGTCAGGAGGCTGTCCGCGGCGATCACCACGGCGTCGGGTGTCCGCACCCCCACGATGGAGGTCCCCCACGACGTTTCGCCGAAAGCGGCCTGCATCGCCAGCAGGCAGACCGCAACAGCCAGTATGCGCCTGACGGGCGGTACCGCTCGCCGCCCCCTTTCACCTATACGGCACGGCACGCCCGCACCCCCCGGCTGCGAGATGGTCATTTCCGTGCGCCCCCCGGCCGTCCCTGCGGCATTCCCTTTTCGGCGGATGCCTCTTTCCCCTCCCGGCAGCTTTTACACTGGAGGGACCTGCCGTGATGGCCATACTGGCGAAATATCGAACAATACATGGGATCACCGCCTTTCCGAATGTTGATACCTGCCCGTTCGGCCTGCGGAAGGAAATGGTCACCCTTTCGTGTCGGCAATGCGCCTGAGCCAGAGCAGGAGGTCCATCAGGGCAAAGGTCACCGCCTGCACCGTGTAGCGGGTAGGTTTCACCGCTCCTCCCTCGTCGATGGCATGGATGCCGTCGGAGGCCACCTTGTAGACCATCTCCGAAAAACGGTAGATGATGGAGCGGTAATGGAGGTAGACCTTGCCGGTGTTCATCTGGAGCTTCGCGTCATATCCCCCCTTTAGGTGATCGAGGATCAGCCCCACGTTGATCGAAATCTTTCCCTCCTCGTCGCCGCGCACCGCGATGAACTGCCGCGGCACCATCGCCGGATCGAGGCGGTGGAGGGCCAGGTAGATCTTCTCCTGCAGGGACCGGATGTTGGCGAGATTCCCCCTGATCCGGGGAAGTGCCGTCTCTTCCAGGTGGGTAAGGCAGTCGAGGAGTTCATGGCGGGCATCGCTTCCCAGATGCTCGGCCACGATGGCAAAGATATCGGGATACCGGGCTTCGATCTTCACCCAGGCCAGTTCCCGCCCCTTGTCCCGGAGCCAGGCGAGCATTTCCCCTTCGTCCCTTCCCTTGCGGTAGACTCTCCATATCCCCGCAAAATCCTTCTGGAAGCGTTCGAACAGCGGCTGCACCCCGGTAATCGCCACCAGCGGCAGGGCGGCGGCCTTTTCGTTGAAGTACTTCGTGGCGGCAATGATGAAGCTGCTGTCGGGGGTCTCCTGGTCGCCGCGCCGGTAACATTCCACATCGAGGATGATGCCGGAGAGATGCTCTCCTTCCGGCCCCTCGAATAGCCGTATTCCCTCGTCGAGGTTCCCGGCATGCCGCAGCAGGATGCCGTGTCTCTGCCCGTCCCTGAACAGGGCGTCCACATACCGCTCGTCGTCGTCGATGACCAGCATGACCAGTTGCCCGTTGTCGTATTCGGCCATTCATGCTCTCCGTTTCGGCAGGGTTATCCGGAAGTGGACCGGGTTGTTGCTGATCTTGCGGAACCGTCCACCGTGCACCTCGACGAATTTCTGCACCCATGCGCCACCCAGTCCCTTGCCGGGACTCTGCTTTCCCTTCATGCCGAAGGCCAGGAAGTCCTTCGTCTTCATACCCCGGGGAAAGGGGACGCCGTTGTTTTCGCAATCGATGATGATCTCCCTGATCGTATCCCTCACGACAAACCGCACGCAGGGGGGGGCGCTGCCGTGGTATCCCTCCGGGAAACCGTGCACCTCTGCGTTCCTGACGATATTCTTCATGGCCTGGACGAAGGAGGGGCGATGGAGCCTCACCTTCCCGACATGGTCGGCCTCCACCCTGATGCTGAATTTCGCCGCCGGAAAGAGGGGAATGATCTCGTGATCGAAGACTTCCGGCAGGTGAACGTCGGTGAAATCCCGGGGCGTTATCCGGTTCCCGAAAATGTCCTCCGTCGTCTCGATGATCTCCCGTATCTGGTTGAGACTGACCACCGCCGTTTCCAGCGCAGCTCCCACGGTTTCCTCGCTCCCGTCCCTGCGTCTCGCCAGCACCTCCCCCAGTTCTCCCCGTTCCGTCAGAAAGGAGATGACGCTCCGCAGGGGGGAAAGTGCCATCTGCACGGTGGGGTTGACGCTGTGGCTTATGTGCCGCAGGATCGCATGCTCGGCCTGCTGCTTGTCGGCGATGTTCCGGGAGTGGCGGCGGTGGAATTTCCGCTCGAAGTAGTAGTCGAGGTATGCGCCGGCCGTGATGCAGAAAACGATGACCGCAGCGCTCAGTGGGAGGTGGAGCCCGGGAACCCGCCCGGCGTTCACGGCGTGCATGGCGAGAACCAGCCCGCCATTCAGGAGAGTGATGACGGTCAACGAGCTGAAATAGGAGCAGACCACCGCCGCATAGAGAATGGCCAGCCCATGGCCGATCAAGAGGGACGCCGGCGAGATGGGGATCAGCCTCCGCACGTCGATGAACGCCTCGACACGCAGGAGGAGACCGATGGTCCGGATGATGAGACCGTCGATCACGGTCGACCGGCCGAGGTAATAGACCGGAATGGCGATCAGGATGCCGCTGAGGATGTTGGCCAGAAGGGCTCGGCGCCTGGACTGGTACAGGGTATTGTACACCCTCGCCAGGTTCTTTTTCAGGACGGCGCCATCAATCAGCACCCGGAGGGGTTTCGCGCCCATACGCACCCCGAACGTTGCCAGCCTGCTCCTGATGCGACGCCAGCGACGGTTGATCCTCATCCCATGCACTTCCTCGACTACGGCCGGCAGCAGACGCCCTGCCGCCGGATCAGTAGACAACCACGACCGACCGCGCTTTCAGCTCCCGGAGATGCCTTCCCAGCTCCTTGCCCGTCTTCTCCTGCCTCACGCGCTGTATGGCCTTCTCCCGTACCTCTCCGAAGGAATACGTGCTGGCAGGGCGAATGTCGGTCACCCTGACGAGGTGAAAGCCGAAGCGGTCCTCGATAACATCGCCGACAGCCCCCGGCGTCTGGCTGAACACGGCCGTATCCATCGGTGTCGTCAGCTGCCCCGGTCCGTAGTAGCCGAGGTCGCCCCCCGCAGTGCGGCTCGGGCAGTCGGAGTACCGGCGGGCGAGTTCCGCGAACTCCTCGCCGGCGAGGAGCCTCGTGCGGACACCTTCCATTTCCCGGAGTTTCGCCGCTTTTTCTTCGGGGCGGAGGCCGTCGGTCCGGACCAGGATATGACGTACCCTCACCTGTTTCGGCTTCCCGAACTCGTCGGGGTGACGGTCATAGTAGGCGACGGCTTCCCGCTCCGACACCTCGACCCCGGAGGCGATTTCCCGGTCGATCAGCTCCCGGATGGCAATGCCCCGCGCCACGTCATTCCTGACGACCACTTCGTCCAGCTCCATGCCGTGAAGGACCTCGTCCAACTCACCGGCGCCGGCCACCTTCTTCCTCAGTTTCTCCATCTCCCGGTCGACGGTTGCAGGGGTGACCGTAATTCCCTTCTTCCGGCTCTCCTGGTAGAGGAGTTCCCGGCGGATGAGGTTTTCCATGGCTTCGCTCCTGATCGCCTCCTGCGGGAGCACTCCGCTTTCCCCGCTCCGGGCGGCGCGGCCGCGGCCGATCCTCTTCATTTCCCGGGAGAGGTCAGCCCCCCTGATGGCCGTGCCGTTCACGAGAGCCACGACGCCGTCAGCCCCGGCATTACCCACGGCAAACGCATTCGCGGCAAGGAGAAGGAGACAGGCGACGCTGCTGGGTCTGAAGAAAATCTTCACAATACCCCCGGTCAAAACAGCCCGTGTATGTTGACCTGCAACGTGTCGATGCTGAGCGGCGGACCGGAAATCTCGTTGGAGGTGATCCAGCGCGAAGAGAGCCAGAAATTCTTCATGAGGCCGAATTCCCCGCCGATGATCCACCCCTTGGCGTTCGTCCCACCCAGATGGAAATCGGGATCCGTGAAGGCATCGACAACCGCGTCGGCACCGATGTACTTATAGAAGAAATATCCTTTCCACTGGGCAAATTCCCGGACTTCCGGATGGCCGAGGGCCACCCCGACCTGGTAGCCGTTGATGTCCTCTGTGACGAACGGGTTCCCGGTCCTGGCCCTCACCTGGTTCAGGTTGAAGCCGAGATTTCTGACGTAGTCGCCGATGAACACGGCATGCACCGGATGCCAGTAGCCGAGATCGAGAAATCCCGTGACATTCAGTTCCTGGAAATCCGAGGCAAGGGCCGTCTTCACCGTCGCGGTCGGGTCGATGTCCATGAGGGTATTCCCCTTCTGCTGGAACAGGGGCGAGGTAAAGTCGTTCACGTTGGGAAAATCGGGAGAGTTGGCCTTGCCCGTCATGTTCGTGAAATCGTAGAAGGCGACTCCAAGCTTCGCATTGATCTTCGAGGTCGGCTTGTAGTGCACGCCCACCTGGCCGGCAAACAGCCATTTGTCGCGGGAGGAGAATTCGACTTCCTGGACGGGGAAGGCCCCGCCCGTCACGAAGCCGGCAAGGGTCGGCGTCATTTTGGCGTTGTAGTTGAAGGCGAAACCGTCGAAATTCAGGTCGGGTGCCCAGACGAGGTCCGTACAGAGCCACGGATTCGGTACTCTCCCCCCCATGATGTAAAACTGGGGCGTGGGAGACCACTTGAGGTACGCCAGGTCGAGGGTGATCGCCTTCCGGTTGAAGTAGTCATCGAGGGTCGTAGTTGTCGATGTCGGAGTAGCCGTGTCGCCGGTGGTGATCCTCAGCACGGCGTCGACCTCGTCGTTGACCGTTGCCGATACTCCAAGGCGGGCCCGCAGCCGCAGCCTCTGACGGTCGGTCTTGGTGTTGAGCAGCTGGGTCGGATTGCTGGGGTTGAGGAGGTCTGCGTTGTTCCCGTCAAGATAATCCCCCTGGTAGCGGAGGCGGATGTCCCCGAAGAACTTGAACCGGTTCGTCCATTCCGGCAGGATTTTCTTCGCCTCGACCTTCGCCTCCTTGACCGCTTCTTCCTGGACTTCCTTTTTTTGTGCCTGCAACTCCTTGCGCATCTCCCGTATGACGTAGGCGGCAACACCCTCGTAATAGGCCTTTTCCTTTCCCAGCGGGGAGTCATGGAGCTTCTTCCGCACCATCTCGGCTTCCTCGTTGGATATGACCCCGACCACCTGGAAATAGTCGAGCGTCACGTCGATGTCCCCCCCGGGGAGGTAATTGCTGGTGATCTTATGGATCGTTTCGGAGGTTTCCTCGTCGCTCAAGGCCCCCTTCTTGTGCAGCAGAAAGGCGATAGCCTCCAGGTCCCGCCCCTCCCCGTTGAGGGTCTTCATTTTCTCCCTGAGGGCATCGGCCTCTTCCCCGGTGAATGTTCCCTTTTCCTTGAACAGGACGATGATCGCTTCGACAATTGCGGTTCTGCCGTTATCTGCCGGCGTGTCCTCGGCGCGAACGGGAACCAGAGAGAAACCCCAGACCATCATTACAGTTACAACCATCCATGCGAAACGATGCCGCATCCTTTACCTCCGATGAAGTGGGTGTAGCGAGTTCTGCACCATTGTCCTGCCGTGGAGCTTTCAACCTATCCCTGAGAGGAAACCTTGATGGTCATGCGGCGCGGCATTCCCTCGGGCGGCGGTTCGCTCATTCTCATGCCGACGAGCGATTCCTGCACCGCCTTGTCGACTCTCTGATTGCCGGAATGCGTAGTGATCGTGTACTCCACGATCGTACCGCCGGCATCCAGGGTGACCTTGACCAGAAGCTGGTATTTCCCCTTGGGCATGCCGCCGTCGCTCTCCAGGCGCTTCCGTACCTGGCGTCTGATCTCATCCGAGATCTTCTGGTTGTACCAGCCGTACTTCGCCATGAGGGAGAACCGACCGGCACCGCCACCTCCCCCGCCGAGGGTGACGTCCCTCCCCCCTTTTTTCGCGCGCAGGCCGAAGGCGTTGTCGCCGGCGCCACCTTCCCCCTCCACCCCGAGGTCCTCTCCCTGCGGGGCGTTGTCCTGGGACTGGTCCGGCGAATCGTCCGGCTGCTGCGCCTCGGCGGGGGTGACGATCTCCTTGGGAGTATCTTTCTGTACCTGGGGCTCCGGCGGCTTCTCCTTGACCTCCGGAGGCGGTGGAGGCGGCTTCAGCAAGGTCACCGCCACCGGCTCCTTCTTCCGCGGCCCGTCAGGGGAGAGCATCACCCTGACGATGAAACCGACCGCCGCCAGGAAGACCAGGCCGATGATCCCCGGTACGAGCCAGTTCTGGTACGGCATCCTGGTATGTTTCGTCGTATGTTCAGTCATTATCTTTCAAAGGTAGACGCGAGACGTGAGACGCGAAATCGTCTTCCATCTTACGTCTTACGTCTTGCGTCGTTCGTCTCGCGTCCCACACCCCTGCGTCACTTGACCAGTTTCTGGGTCACCAGGCCCAGCTGGGTGATCTCCAGCTTCTGCAGCAGATCGAGCACATCAATGACGCTCTTGTAGGAAATCTTCTCGTCTCCCCTCACCAGCACCGGGAGATTGGGGTCGGCAGCCTTGTACTGCCGAAGCCGCGTCTCCAGCTCGCTGAGGGTGACGGGAAAGCTGTCGAGGTAGATGGTCCCTTCCGCGGTGATCGTGATCGCCTTGGTGGTGGGCTTAATCTTGCTGGCTGCGGCGCTCGCCTTGGGAAGGTTGACGCTGATCCCCTGGACCGACGCGGTAACGACGATCATGAACACCACGAGGAGGTTCCATGCCAGGTCGAGCATGGGGACGACGTTGATCTCCACTACCTCGTCATGGTCATCGGATGGCGCCTTCATGCCCCCTCCCCGTGGAACCCTTCGACCCGCAGGGCGTACTCTTCAATGAAATGCCGCGTCTCCACGTTCAGGTTCTTGATGTGCAGCACCAGGAAGCTGTAGGCAAACAGGGCCGGAATCGCCACCAGGAGACCGAAGAGGGTGCAGGCAAGGGCCGAGGCGACGCCGGGAGCGATGGCGGAGAGGTTGGCCTCCCCCGCCTCCGCCAGGTTGGCGAACGTGTTCATGACCCCCCACACCGTTCCCAGGAGCCCCCAGAACGGACCACCCGAAATCCCCAGTGTCAGCACGATCATCCAGGCGTTCATCCGCTTGGTCTCCTCCGAGTTGGCCCGGTCGAGGGCGGCGCGGAAGATGTTCAGGGCCGACGGGGTCAGGACGACTTCTTCCTGGTCCTTTGCATGCTTTTCGGCCCAGTGCATGAGCTGGTTGTAGCCCGCCCTGTAGATCCGGAAGAGGGTGGAATCTTCGAAGTCCTCATTCTCCTGATCCAGTTCCAGCGGGTCATGGAGGTTGTTGAAGCTCTCCAGGAACGCCTCGTTACCCCGTCTGATCTTTTGCAGCCGGGTGAATTTGTTGATGAACACCCCTGCAGCCATGAGGAGCATGGAGGTACAGAGGGAGATCACGAGCCAGCCGTCGAAGGTGATGTTCCGGGCCGTGACCTTGATGAGCCTGATGGTCAGGTTCTCCCCTCCCCCCTTGCCGCTCTCTTCCTGCTGGTACGCCGTCAGTTTGCCGTCGGGACTCTGTCCCGCAAAGGCAGCGGCGATCCAGGGCGCAGGCCGGGCCACCCCGGCCATTTCGATCTCGTCGAGGTCCCCGGCAAAGGCGTTCTGACCCGTCATCGAGGCGCCGATGGCCATCTCGCCGGCTGGCGACGGCAACGACCCGAACAGGTTGACCGAGGAGACTTCCCTGCCGTCGAGGAAAACCGTGGCCATCTGCTTGTCCGAATCGGCGCTGACGGCGACATGATGCCAGGCCTTCATGGTGAGCGCCGCCTTCTTCTCGCTCGTCACCGGCTGTTTGCCGCGGGCGCCGATCCGCAGGTAGGGGCGGTCCTGATCGATTCCGACCACGATCGACTGCCCCTCGTCCTGCCAGGAAAATACGTAGGCGTCACCGAGCGGCTGGTCGATTTTCACCCAGGCGGAAAAGGTAAACCCCTTGGTGAAATTGAGGGACGGCGAGCCCTGTACCACGATTTTCTCGCCGGTCCCCTTGAAGCTGTACCCGTTGCCGATGATCGCCGGCGTGCCGTGGGTACCGGCGAATGCCGCCGCATGGTTGCCGTAGGACGTGGCATCCTTGGGGGGCCCTTCCGCTTCTCCCAGGTGGTAGACCAGGACCTGGCTGGTATCGTAGGTGCCGCCGCTCTCCTGGGCGGAAGGGGCCGAATCGTTGCCGTAGTACATCCAGATGGCATCCTTGTTGCCGCCGCCCGCCAGTTGGGATACCCGTACCCAGACGAGGGCGATTTCCTGCTTCGGATCGAACTTCTCCACATGGAACTTGAGGGGAGACTTGTCGTCGGCCCCCATGAAGCGCAGGTCGGAACCGTCCTTCTTGGCGTTGCCGAAGGTGAAATTGCCGGAATGGAGCCGTACCAGCACCGGCACATCCGTCAGGCTATCCTTGATATTGGCCCCCTTGTCCGTCAGGTCGAATGAGATCCTGCGACGGTACTGCCATTTGCTGTCCCACCAGGCCTCGGCGCTCATGGCATCGGCCAGCAGCACCAGCGCCAGAACCGGTGCGACCATCGCCAGGAACCTTCCCCATCTCCCGCTTTTCATGCATTTCCTCCGGTATGCTGCAATCAGATTGCGCTTCGTTCCGTACACCTACTTCGTGTCATCGTCCGTATCGAAATTTATGACCTTGACGTCGAGGAATTTCGTGACGAAGTCATCGACCATATCGCCGGCTGTGGGGCTGTACTTGCTCTGGGCCGAGCCGAGGGATGAATTCTGCTCGATCAACTTGCTGTTTTCCGGGAGGGCGCTCATCCCGGAGAACGCCGCGACATTCACGCTGGCTTCGGAAGAAGCGGGCACTCCGACCGACCCGGCGGTAAAGCTGATATTCTGTGCGTTCAAAACCTTGGTGGCCCCGAGCACCAGCCTGTTGCCGGCAATGCCTGCCTCCCCGGCATCTATCGCCCCGCTGGGTGCGAAGGCGTAAATATCCCCGGTCTGCGGAGGTGCAGAAATGCCGTCCGGAGAAAACGTGAGCGTTCTCAGGCCGCTCCCCACCGCCGGCGGAGAGAAGACCAGCACCTTCTGGTCTCCCATGTCCACCAGTTTCGGAGGGGAAGCGCTGATGGCGGTCTTGGAGCCCCGGCCGGCGTTGATGTTTCCCTGGTCGCTCCAGACGGTTATGTCCCCCCCCATGAAGGTCATGACCCGCGATTCGTTGACATTGACATCGCCGCCACTGAAGATGTTGATCCCCCCACCGGCGGCGGTCGTGATGCCGGTCCCCGCGGTCTTCTGGCCGAAGGCTGTTTTACCCACATCCAGCCGGCCGCGGGTGATGATGGAGATGTCATCTTTCCCCGCCAGGGTGGTGATCTGCGACGTCGTCATGCTGATGTTGCCGGTGCCGTCGTTGACCGGACCATCGAAGAAGGTATCGATGAGATCGCTGCGGGTCTGCGCGATCAGCTTCTGGGCCTGCTGGCTCTCGCCTTTGCTCAGGAGGGTGCTGTACTCGACTCCGGCGTTGCGCAGATCGGTAAAGAAGGTCTCGATCTGATCCGGATCCAGATCTTTCTTGCTCCCCGCAACCACCATAATGGCCGCCCCGTCATTCCCCAGGGCGGGGACGTAGGCGCCGTCGATGACGTTTCCGTTGCTCTGGATCCCCTTCGTGGTCCCGAGATCGATGGAATCCCCCGCCTGCACCAGAAGGCTGCCGGGCCCCGCCTGGTCGATGCCGGTGAATCCGTTGCTGCTGCTGTTCTCCACGCTCCTAAACAGGATGTTGCCGCCGGCGACGATTTTCGATATATCGCCGGCATGGAGATTCTCGCCGGAGTAGTAGATGTCCCTGATGTCGCCACCGGCGGTGATCCAGGCACTCTTGGGGAGATGCAACTGCAGGTCGGCGATGTTTCCCCCCGCATCGATCACCACGGGAAGGGAATCGTCCATGTGGACCGGGACCGCGCTGTGGGAAGTGGTCAGCGTACTCGCCACGAAGTCGGGCTGCACCCCGTAGACGCGTGCCGGGTCCATGTCCGACATGAAGAGGTACGAGGGGTTCACCTGGCCGTTGAAGGTGACGGTACTCCTGATGTCGTTGCCGGCCCTGAGCTGCAGGTTGCCGGTGGGAGACGGCGCGAGGATCAGCTGTTGCGCCTGGAGGTTGATGTCGTTGCCGGCATAGACCAGGAGGGACGCGGGAAGCACGGTTTCGGCGGCCGAGGTAAACACGTTACCCTGGGATGTGCCGTATATCGTGACGTCGCCGGTGGCGGCGGCCAGACTGAGCGAGGCGTCCCGGCCGTACTGGAGGTCCCACGGTATGGTCTCCCCCGGCCTCACTTCCCTGACGACTGTCGGATTCAGGACGGTCCCCAGCTCGATGTCTCCCCGGGCCGCAAGCGTCAGGTGCGCGTCAAAGGCGTCGATCACCAGATGGTCGGTGGAGCCGAAATTGCCGATGTTCCCCATGGCCGTCAGTGAGCCGTCGCCGTCATGGACGAGGAAGTGCCCTCCCAGGTCGCCTCCTGCGGCTACGGACAGATTTCCCTTTCCGAAGGTGCCGCTCTGCCCGCTGAAATTGCCGCCGGTCCGGACCGTCACATCTCCGCCGGCCATGGTGACGATACCGGCGGTGGGAAAGGCACCGTCCTGCCCGTAGCTCGCCGACCAGGCATAGTTCGAACCGTCGCCGTTCACATCGTTTATGTGGTCCCACTCTGCGGGATTCAACCCTCCGTATACCGACCCCTTGACGGCCACGGCAATGTTCCCGCCGCCAGCATAGTTCCAGTGCTGGCCGGGGTCGGCCGCAGGGGCGCCGGTCGTCCGGATGCTCCCCATGGTGGCGCTCTGCGTCTTCAGGTTGAGGTCCCCCCCGACGTTGACATCGATGTCCCCGGTGGCACTCTGGATCACCCCCCCGAAAAGGACGAGGTCTCCCCCCACACGCCCGGTGACCTTGCCGCTGTATGTCCCCAGGTTGAACGGCACCCCCCCCATTCCGGGCACCCCCGTCAGGTTGGCGGACGGGTCCGGATCGCGTATGGTGGTGGCGCCTCCCGAAGAGAAGCGGAGAGGTGCGCTCGCGGTGTAGACCGCCGTGTTGTCGGCAATGGTCAGGTTCCCCGCGCGGTTACCGGCCGCCAAGTAGTCCGCGCTGGTGAGGTCGGCGCCGGCAGCGAGGTTGATCCCCCAGGACGGATTCGCAGGATTGCGGTTATCTGTCAGGCTCCCAGCGACAGTGAGATTTCCCCCTGCCCGCAGCGTCACCTCTCCCGGGGCGAAAGACGACAGGTCCCACGGCACCGCGAGGGTCATGTCGCCGGTGCTCCTGACCTCGATGCCTGAGGCCAGCAAAAACCGGGTATCCTTGTCGAGCGCCAGCGTCCCCTTCACACTGCTTTCCTTCGCGCTCCCCATGAAACCTGAGGCATCGTCCTCCCAGCCGCTGATGTCGCCGTCGCCGATGGCCACGCTTCCGGCCCGGTCATAGTCCCGTACTCCCACGGCAACGACCTGCGACCCACCGGTGACCGCCCCGTTCAGGTTCAAGGCCACGTCACTGTAAGTATTGGTGCCGTCCTTCTTCTGCGGTGCCCGGAAAGTGACCGTACCGCCGGTGTCCGCCGTATTTCCCGCACCCGCCACGTTGATGACGGCTCCCTGCTGGAAGTCGACCGCTCCCGCCGATTTCGCGTCGATCCCCAGGACAACCTCGCCCCCCTTGCCGCCGTGGGCATCGATGACGGAATCCTTCGCCAGCACCAGATTGTTCCCGGCGAAGAGGGCGACGGTCCCTCCCTGTTTCGTTCCGGAAACGTCGATGGTGCCGTTCACGGTAATCGAGCCGCTGTCCGCCGTGAGCCGGAAGCTCTCCGCCTTCACCGTCGGCGGCGCGGCGGTGTTCACAGCAGCCGGCTGGAGCCGGTCGACGGTCACGTCTCCGGTCCGGGCGCGCAGATCGATATCACCCGTAAAACCACCTTCGGCGATCCGGGAGGCCAGGTCCGCGAAGCTGCTCCCGGCCGCGTCGGCAGCCATGGTGTCGGTTTCGACTGTCAGGGAGCCCCCCTTGCCCGCCGCCGCCTTCCCCTGGAGATTGGCCGTCGCAGCCACCGCACCGGTCTTCGCGTCGAGCTGCTTTTCCATCGTCACCCCTCCCTGGAGGGCACGGAGGGTGATGCTCCCGGCATCTCCCGTCCCCGCAGCCGAGACGTCGAGGAGGGAACCGGCTTCCAAAGTGATGGGAGCGCTGGCCGCGGAGAGGATGACCGTTCCCCCCGGAGAGTAGCCGGAGGTCGCCGGATCGGCGGTCGGTGATGCGCTTCCCCGGGCCAGGATCGACGCGCCGTTGCGCAGGACGATGCCGTTGTCGCTGCCGGAACCGCCGGTGGTGATCGTCAGCTGTCCGGAGGGAAGATCGATGACCCCTCCCTCGTCAACCCCCTGGGCCGTGATCGCCAGGGAACCCCCCGGGGTCTCCGTCGTCCCTGCCTTGCCGGTGCCGCTCCCCCTGATGGCCACGGTGCCGGTGGCAGCGATGCTGAAGTTGGCCGGGACATACGACGGCGTTCCGGGGGCGGCTCCCCCATCGGGAGCGGCACTGGCGGTCGTGACCCGGGCGGCGCTCATGTTCAGGTCTTTCCCCACCTGGAGTGAACCCTTCCCCTGGAAGGTCAGATCGTTTTTGCTGGCAAGGTTCACCTGGTCAAAGCCGCTGACCTGGATGCTCCCCTGCCCGACAGTTATGGTATCGGCGGCGAGGGTGACCGCGCCGTTCCCTCCGGCGAGGGTCGTTGCAGTCGGGCCGGCACCGCTGTTCCGCAGGACGATCGTTCCGGCGGTCAGGGTCGTCCCGGCAGGGGTGTCGCCGGCGGCAGGTGCGCTGCTGCCGGTACCTGCAACGGACGCCGCCGGGGATGTGGTCCCGGAAACCGGGTCCTGCCCGACGATGAGCCCGGTATCGATGGTGAGCTGCTTGGCCACCGTGAGATTGAAGTCACCGGCGAAGGTGATGGCGGAGCGGCTCGTGAGGCCGACGTCGGAAAAGCTGCCGAAGCCCTGCCAGGCGGCTTCGGTGAAATACAGGCCGGTTTTGGCCGTGGCCTTGTCCGCGTTCTTCGCCAGGGAGTCGTCGGCGGCAAAGAACATGGCGGTGGCGGTGAGATTGAGGGAAGCGCCGTTGTTGCCCGTGATGCTTCCCTGGAGGTCCATCTGGTCGGCGTCGATATTCATGCCCTTGGCGACGTGGACCGTGGCGTCCTTTTCCACCGTGATCTTTCCCTGCGGCGTGGCGAACGTCACTGTCCCACCGTTGACCGCCGCGCCGCTCCCGATGTCGATGGCGTCCCGTGCCGTCAGGGTGAGGGTGGGAACATTCAGAACACTCCCCGCCTGGACCGTCACGGTATCCGTGCTGCCGGCGTCGCCGAGCCGAAGCTCCGACAGGCCCTTGTCGGTGACAGCAGACGCCGCCAGCTGGAGAGTGCCCGCCAGGGCGGCCGGCACCTTCGAATCGAACCCGAATGCTGCCGGGAGCGCCGCACCCGTCTGCTGCACCGTCACGTTTGTGCCGCTCAGGACCATCACCCCCCCGCTGTAGGTGGGAAGTCCGGACGCCTTGGTATCGCCGTTCACGATGGTGGTCGTCCCCGCGAGGGTAACCGTCCCGCCTTCCCCCGCCGTGAACGTTTTCGTGGAAAAGTTCCCCTCCTTCATGACGTCTGCCGCGGTCCTGATGGAATAGTTTTCGAGAACGGGGGAACCGAACGAAGTTCCCATGACCGTGCCGTGGCCGGCCACGATCGGATACCCGTCGGGGGAAACCTGGTTCGTGCCGGGGGTGTGGATCGTACCCAGGTCGGTGACGACCATGGCCCCGGGGAGAAAGGCGTATTGTTCGGGAAGGATGGAATAGTACCCGGCCTTGATGCCGTTGCCCCCCGCCAGATAGATGGCGTTGCCCGGCAGGGTCACCGACTGGTCCGGCATGATCACGTACCGTCCCTTGACGGCGAACGGGTCTGTCGTTCCTTCCACGTCGGGAATGAACTGATACCCGAAAATCGATCCTCCCCCGGAAACGTCTATGGTCGACCCCTCACGGGTGATGACTTCCTTGGCGGTTATGCTCACCGATTTCTCCGGCGCGCCGGCAACCGTTTCGGTGCCGTTATTGGTCATGGTTCTCGATTGATCGGTCCAGAAAACGTCATTGAGGGTTCCGTAGGCCACCGGCACCGTTCCCGCCGTGCTGAGAACGCTCCCCGTGGCCAGGTAGACCCTGCCGTCGGGCGAGTTGAGGGAAATCTCGCCAAGGGGGGCCCTGATCACCCCGTCGTGCTCGATCCCCTTGGCGGCATCGATGGTGAGGCTCCCTCCGGCCGAGAGGATGGTGCCCGCCCCGGGATCGCTTCCCGGCCTGGTAGTCACCTTCCCCCCGGACTGGATCGTGAAGCTGGTCAGCGTGTCGGGATAGATGTTGTTGGCGGTCAGGGTAAGGTCCCCCGCCGTGCTCAGCAGACCCTGCCAGCTCTTGTCCGAGCCGTACTGCGCATCGGAGGCCCTGATGTCGCTGTTCGCCTGGAGGGAAACCCCGCTGAACCCGGAGAGCAGAACCGCTCCCCGCAGATCGATCCAGTTTCCGATGAGATTCAGCGAAGAGGTGCCGGAGTCGGGAGTCCCCGCCGGAACGGCCGCGCTGGTGTTCTGGATCGTGATCCAGGGTGCGGCCAGGGTCTGGGCGCTTCCGTCACCCTTGATCACAGGGGCATCGAGGGTCAGGCTCCTCCCGAAGATTGTGTTTGTGGCTTTTGAGAGAGTGAGGCTCGTGTCGCTCCTCAATGTCAGGGCATCGAAACCGCATTGCGCGTACCAGTTCAGGTAATCCCCCGTTACGGAGAGGCTGCCTGTCGTGCCGACGGTCAGGGCACCTCCCTGTGCGCCGATCCCGTAGCTGCGGCCGTCCATGAAACCGTAGGAGAGCTTGTTGCCGTATGTCAGGGAAATGCTCCCCGCATCGCTCCCCACGGAGACGGTCGACACCGTCCCATCGGCGTTCTTCTGCGTCACGGCAACCGGTTTCGTCCCGGATACGTCGATGAGGGATTGATCGAGAACCAGGCTCCCCGCCTTTGCGGTGAGGGTCACGCTCCCACCGGCAAGCGGGGCGGAATTGACCGGCAGACCGCTGGCCGCGGCAGTCGTCCCCGGGCTGTCGTAACCGGCCGCAAGTATCTTGCCGGTGACCGTCGTCCCCTTCGATGAATGGCCGATGGTCAGGTCACCCTGGTTTGCCGTTATGGCAACCTTTCCCGCCGGGGCCTCGATAACGCCGTTCATCTGGACGATATCCCCCTGGAGGGCTACCGTACCGTTCGGTGCCACCTTGATACCGGCCCCGTCGGAGATGGTCAATGTGGTATTGGGCGGAGGCTGTTCGTTGGGGGGCTTTGGAAACAGCACGCCGCTGACGGCCGTGACCGATGTGACCCCGACGGTGGCTGGAGAAGGAGTGCTGCCACCGGCAGCAACTTGTGGCGCGGTGAAGGTGTTGCCGCTCAGCTGGCCGGTGCTGTCACCCGTGGCCGTCACCGGCACGACAGCTTTTACCATGGAGGGTGAGAACTGCACGTTGGAGTCGAATACCAGGTCCCCTTCGCTCTGCAGCGCAACCTGGCTGAAACCGGAAGCGTCCAGCTGGTGGGCGCCAAGGGTCAGCTTCCCGGCACGGTCGGAGGTTATCTGCGTCCCGCCCATGGGAGCGGGGGCGCTCGCTGCCACCTCCACCATGCCGGCGTGGAGGGAGATGCTCCCGCCGTTGCTCCCCGGGAGGGAAAGTCCGACAAGCGTGCCGTCGAGAACGATTCCTTTCCCGTTGATCTGCACCGAACCGGAATTCCCTCCGGCAATCTTGCCACCCGTGCCGATCTGGTACCCCCCCGACACGTCAACTACGGCCCCTCCCCTGATGACGACGCCGTTCCCCTGTTCTGCCGGGAGAAGCCCCATGTCATCGGAGAGGACGACGCTCCCCCCTGCGACGGGGCCCGAAGCGACCGGATTTCCCGACCTGGTTGCCGCGGCGGAGTTGTCGATCTTTTCACCCGCCACGTCGATTTTGCTGCCGGAGTCCAGGAGAATGGTCTGGGATACCTTGCGGTACAGGGGATTGGCCTTGCTGTCCGCCAACGTGGCGCTGGAGGTGATGTTGCTGTTGGTCCGTAGCGTGACAGAGCCGCCGGCCGCGTCTATCTCCCCCTGGTTGACGATCTGGCGCGCCAGGGCGGAGAAGCTCCCTCCCGGGTTGAGGGAGATCACGGCACCGCTCTCAACGGTTATCGTCGTGTTGGCATTCAGGGAAAGGGAGCTCAGCCCGGCAGTGCTCAACGCCGCAGCTGACAGGACCGTCGCCGGAATCGTGCCCGGCGGCAGTGTCGCGCTGCTGCCGCTGTCTCCGCTGGGCTTCACGACGATGCTGTCGACGCCGAGGTTACTGGCGGTATTACTCCATGGGTCGCCGACCTCCAGGGTGCCGCCCCGCGGTACCTCTATCCCTTCGGCAATGGCGAGCGCGCGGGTGTCATCGGAGGTCGACCGTTTGGTCTGGTAGGTGCCGGCAACGGCGCTGCCGTTGAGGACTGCATCCAGGACGATGTGGGGCGCCGAAACCCGCAGCAGTCCTGCATCGGCCCCGTCGGTGTACCCGCTGTGGTATTCCCCGATGGCATTGGCGCCGCCGAAAAAGAGCCCCACGTAGTTGCCGGTCGTGCCGAAGTTGTGGGTGGTGGTGGTCTGGTCGCCGAGGAGCTTGCTGTAGGCGAGCCATTGCTGAGCGGTGGAGATGTCGTAGACCGTAGTGCCGCAGAGGAGCTTGGACGTGGAATAAAAGCCGGCGGCGTAGCGGACGCCTCCGCCGGAAAAGTCGAGGGTCGCTCCCTTGTCGGCGATGAGGTCTCCGGAAGCTACCAGCAGCTGGATCGTCCCCCCCGTGACGCTCCGTTCCCTGGCCGTCTGTTCCCCCACCTGCATCTGGCCCGCCACGTTGCCGATGGACGACCCGGCAGCCGGGTCGATGGTGATGTTCGTGCCGTGCAGCACGCCGTTCTTCTGGCCGAAATCGTCGGCAAGGGTGACACTGTTGAGAGTGGCATCCATGGCGGCCGTGGACGCCGGCTTGTCGATCCAGCTGCCGCCGACCTTGACGCTGCTGCCGCTTTCCAGCGCGATCCCCTGCTCCGCTTGCATCGTAACAGTGCCGGCCGGCGCCTCCACCGACCCTTTCACGTCGATCTTCCCGACCAGCGTCTGGGGATTGGCGGGATTGACGGGATCGAGCCCTCCCAGGGTGATTTTGCCGCCGGTGAAGGCAAAGGAGCTGTCGGCCGTTTCGGTCGAATCGGAGATGGGGGTCGAGGTACTGCTCTTTTCTCCGAGGTTTATGCTGTCCGTTGCGAGGAGTTCGATCTGGCCGTTCCTCTTGAGGGCCGTCACCGAGCGGATCATGCCGTTCTGGTTGATGTCCCGTCCGTACATGCCCACCAGGCCGGTGTCGGCGACCAGGCTCCCCCCCGTATCGTTGGTGGCGGTGCCGGGGGTCCCCGTCATCTTCATGAAGTACGCGGTACGATAGCCTGTCTGGTCCGTCGCAAATTCGACCGCCGTGCCGGCGACGAGACCGATCTGTCCGACCGGTGCGGTGATGGAGCCGCTGTTGTAAACGTTGGGACCGAGGAGGAAAACGGACCCGAGCTGGCCGGCAGTAGTGATGGTCCCCATGTTCGCGACCGTCGCGGCGGGGTCGAGTGCCAGAGACTTCCCGTCGGCCCCGTTGATGTAGCTGTCAGCCTGGAATTTCAGGGTCCCCCCGAGAAAGTCGCTGTCTTTCATGTTCAACGCCGATGCCACCAGGGAGTAGATATTCACCTGGGAGCCCTGGCCGAAAAGGATGCCGTTCTGGTTGATGAGGTATATTTTGCCCTCCGCCGTCAGCGTGCCGAAGATCTGGCTCGGGTCCTTGTCGTAGATCCGGTTGAGGATGACCCAGTTCTGGTTCTTCTGCTGGTCGAACTTGACCGAGGCCTTCGACCCGATGTTGAAGGACTGCCAGTCGATGATCGCCTTGCCGCCGGTGACCGGATCCAGCTGCTGCTGGATAAGCAACTGGCTGTCGGTCGGCTGGGTGATGGTGGCAATTCCCTGCACGACGCCGCGCACGACGGGAAGGGCGTTCACGGGAGGCGGAGCTGCCGGTGGCCGGTACAACCCTGGTATCTGCGGGGCAGCGAGGGTGAGTGTCGGATATGCCGCCAGGATCCACACGAGGAATATGGCCACCGTTTTTTTCAGCATCGTGCTCTCCTGCCTCTCGGCCGCAATCTGCGGGCCGCTTCTTCAACGACTCAGAACTGGTACTTCAACTTGAAGTAGATGCGGCTGGCGCCCTTCTCAATCTGGGCGAAATTCTTCAGGGCAAAGCCCCAGTCCGTTTCGTACTCCACCGAGCGGAACAGGTACCCGCGCACGCCGACACCGGTGCCGTGGATGAACGAATTCGCGGCCTGTCCCGCCTGGGCCTTCAGGGTCTCCAGTGCGGCAAAATCATAGAAGACATACGGGCTGATGAGAAAGCGGGGGCCGAGACCGAACGGCTCCGCCAGGTTCGGCGCAGAGAATTCGACCATGCCGTGGAGGGCGTTGTCGCCGGTCACCTCGCTCTCCCGGTAGCCCCGCACGCTCTCCATCCCCCCTGCGGCATACTGCTCGTTGGTGATGAGCGGCTCGTCGCTCAACTGGCCGTCCAGCTTCAGGAACAGTCCCATGCCGGCGCGAAGCTTCTGGGTCCGTTCACAGCCGAGGGTGAGGTACAGATAATTCCCCTGCCCCCTGAAGCGCTTCTCTTCGAATTCCCTCTGATTGGTGACAAGCCCGCGGAACGCGAAATTGAGCGTGGCGTTCAGCTGCGTCACACCGCTGTCGTCGCTCAGGGAGGCACCGTAGTTGATGGACGCCGGGAGGTAGGTGATCGGCGTCTTGAGATCGCTGCTCCCGGTGTCGGAGCTCCCGGTCGGGGCAAACCCGAGGGTATCGTCGAATTTCTTATAATCGAATCCGAAGACCAGGTTATGGGAGAGGTAATCGTTGGTCGGAAGAGGCACGACGTACCGCCCGCCGATGATGTCCCCCTTGCCTGCCACGTTGAATTCCTTGGAGAGCGTATTGCTGTTGGAGCGGACGCCGTAAAGGATGAAGCGCTGGTCCCTGTCCCACGGCAGCGGCAGGGTATAGGAGCCGGAGTAGACCTGGACTTCATTGGTATTTTCGGGGGATACCTGGAACTGGGCGGCGAGCGAATGCCCTTCGTGCCAGAGATTGTCGTAGCGGAGCGCGGCAATCAGCCGCAGGTCGGTGGTATTGGGACTGTAGCGGTTATTGAGTTCCAGGCTCCCGTGAAGGGGAAGCTCGTCGTCGGCCTTCAGCTCCACGTCGATGAAGCCCACTTCCTTCCCCGGGACGATAGTCGGGCTTACCTTGAGGTCGGGATTCTTGTTGAGATTTGCCAGATCACTCCTGAGGTCCGGGACGTAGAGGATCTCCCCGGGAGCAAGAGAGGGGAGCTCACGGAGGATTGTATCCGTGGGGAAGTACCGGTTGCCGGTTACCGTTACCTTGCCGATCCTGTTCTCGATCACCTGGAGGGTAACGACCTCGCCGCCGATGGTCTGCTCGGGAATGTTCACGAGAACCGCCGGGTACCCCTCCTCGTGGTAGAATTTCTCCACCGCATCACGGGCCTTCTCCACATCCGCCGCCGTCTTGCCGGGCCCCACGAAGGAAGCGACCACATTGCGGAGTTCCTCGTCCGTATACAACGTGTTCCCGGAAAAATAGAATGCCGAGATGGAAAAGGTGGTTTCGGCGGATTCTTTCTGATGCACTGGCTGCGGGGGCTCCTCGGCATAGAGACAGCGGGAATATGCCAGAAGGATCAGAATCAGGATCGTGCCGAACCGCACGAGCCGCCGTTGCCGGCGGACTCCGGGGAAATACGTACCATTGCCTGTCATTGGAATGTGCTTGCCTCTGGAGGAAAGTGGAAACGACAGAGTCAGTCCCCTGGGAAACCGTCGGACGAACATGACCGGCACAGGTCGCCGCTCACGGTGACGCGTGCCCGTCTGTCATTGCCAGATACTCGCGAAACTCCCGGGAAAGGGTCGCTCCGTCCCGGAACCCTTCGATTTTTCGGTACACGGTTCCGTCCGGGTTGATAATGACGATCATGGGGAAGCCGTCCTGTCCGTAACGTGCCTTGTATCCCGTTTCCTGGTTGGAATTGACTTTGACCCAGGCGAAAGCATCCTTGAGCTGCGTGATCCTCGGGTCGTGAAGCGTCTCGCCGAACAGTTTCTTGCACCAGCCGCACCACTCGGCGTAGAGAACAAGAACTGCCGGCTTCCCCGCCTCCTTTGCCGCGGCAAGCCCCTCGTCGTGATTTTCCCGCCACCCGATCTCTGTATCTTTGAAGCTGGCCGACTTGACGAGAGAGCGCACCTCCATGTCCACCACGACCTTCTTTCCCGCTAGGGGATGGTTGCAGTCGACCGTAAACGTCGCCTCATCGGTCGCGGTTATTCTCCCGGGCACCCCCTGGATATCGAAGGAAGCCCCTTGCCGCGGATCGATCCTGAGGTGTATGGCATCCTTCCCGACGTTCACCGCCACGCTGCCGAAACCCTCTTCATACCGGGAGCCGTCTTTCGCGAGCATCTCCAGGCGCACATCCGCCTCGCGCACCTCCGCAATCCTCGCCATGACATAGGGGTTGAGGGGGAATTCCCGCCCGGCTACCGGAAAGGAGTTGAATTTGTCCACATACTCCCGCGCCGGAACGGTGATGGTCAGGGGAATGGCGTTGTCCCGCGGCAGCTGCCTGACTTTCCCGGCGTCATACGTTCCGTAGGCCTTGTCGGGAGCCAGCTCGAGCCTCTTCTTCCCGCCGAGGACCATGCCGACAACACCCTCCCCCACACCCGGCGCCGTTCCCTTCTCTCCGGCGAGAACGTCGACATCGCCCAGCGCCTTCCGCCCATCGACAGGAGCGCCCCCGGCAGGCCCCGTTCCGTGGGGCGTATCGGACACCGTCGTCTCCACCAGGGAACCGTCTTCGAGGGTGATCGTGTAGCCGACCCGCACCAGGTCTCCCTTTTCCACTTTTTCCGAAGCAGCAGCCGGAAGTTTCCCGGCAGCGGCGGCACTCCGGTCAAGGGGGGCGGCGGAAAGCTTCTCCGCACCGGCCTGTTGTCCGGCACACCCCGAGACGAGGAGAGCCACCAGCGCAAGCGCCGGGACACCCCGCCTCCTGAATACTACCGTCTCACTGTAACGTCTATTCCGCACGGGCAGCTCCTTGTATCGCCGCGTCATTCAATGGTTCAACAACGACATCGCACGTAAGTTCCTCTCCGCCGAAGGGTAGGCCATAATCGATGGTGACGTCGGTCTCCCCGACGTCGAGAATCCGCCCCACCAGCGGCCCGGACCGGACCAGGCTGCCGACGGGGCCATCCACGGCGATTTCGAAGTCTTCGGGCGTTTCCCTGACCTTCCCCGTGCCGAAGGGGGTATCTATCCGCATCCCCGGTTCGGGGGTGAACCGCACCGAAACGGTGCCATCCTTCACCGAAACTACGGTGGCCGGCAGCTGTTCCTTCCCGAGGGAGAAGACATCTCCGGCTGCGGGTGGCTTGCCGGTCATTTCCGTCAGGGTGTCGGCCCCCAGGGTCATCTCCTTGGGCCGGTGGATGACCCGTGCGACCTTGATGGTGCTCTCCGCGCCCAGCTTGGCGTTGTCCTTCCTGTCACCGCGGATCTGCACGGTGTGCGGCTTTCCCGGCGTCATTCCGACGACGGCCGCGGCAATCTTCTCCGTCACGCGGTCCTCGAAGGCCACAAGTTCGGTGGAAGGGGGATCTGCCGCGGTGATCGCCAGCGTATCCGCTTCCCCCCGGGGAAGAAACACCACCGACTTGCGCAAGGAGGTGTTCTCCGCGACGCTTTTTTCGGTAGTAACGGCAATGTCCCCGTTCGACAGGCGACAGGTAAACCGGACGCCGGTGCGGTCACCGGCCTTGACCGGCTGTTCCACCGGGACCGTCGCGCATCCGGCAAGGACCAATCCCGTTGCCACCAGCACATACGTTCGCGCACCACCTTGAAGTCTCTTCACGCCTGTAGTCCCTTCCTGCTGTAATGTTCACAGGGCGCCTACTCTAGCATCACGATGTTACATCCAAGCGTCGAATGCTTTAATGTTGCGTTAATATTCAGTGGATTATTTGTTACAGGAGGGGTGCCGTTACGGGGGAAACAGGGTCACGTGCAGGGGGAATGCTTATCCGTGTACGCAAGACGATTTCCCGCAAAGTGGAGAAAAAGGTGGTAAAACCCAATACCGGCGCCGGTCTATCCCGATGACGGAAGCGATTCGCCGGTGCGTTCAAACTGCCATGGCGGCGTCGCCGAGTGACTTTGTCTTTACGATGGCGGATGGCAGCCCGGTAAACTTCAGAGTTTACCGGGACCTGTGGAATGAGGCATTAGAGGCTTCGGAAGTGACGAACAAGACGCCATACTCTACCAGGCATTCATTGGTGCAGAGGGCTTTGGTGGCGGGAGTGACGCCGGTTCGCCTGGTGGAGATCATGGGCCATCGGGACAAGCAGATGATCTTCGGGGTTTACGGCCGGTACCGCCATGGCTTGGGAAAAGAGGCCGGCGCTCATCAGCTACCTGGGGGCCGATTTCCTCAAACCGGAGATCGCCGCCGGCCTTATCGCCGCATGAGGGGAAAAATGACCGCCCTGGCTACCTGCGAAAGAACCTGCGAAAGTCGGGACAACAAAAAAGGAATCCCGAAGGATTCCTTGTGTTTATCTGGAGCGGGAAACGGGATTCGAAGGCTGCCGTTAGAATCAAAGCAATCTATATTTCATATTACTTTTCAATATGTTGTCCTTACCTTCCCACCGGTTAAAGTCCACAGTAATCTAGCGAAAACTAGCTTAAATCATGGCAATTGGTGAAAATCCGGTGAAAGCGCAACGTGGCCGAGGCGCACCGGCGAAGCGTAGCGGAGACCGTGTGCCGCCGAGTGGTTGAGCATCGCCTCTAGTTCCTGCGTTTTTGTTGTTTAATGACTCCGGCAAGTATAAATGCAACTCCGAACAGCATGGGTGACATGCAGTCGGGAGAAGTAGCTGTTTTCATAAGCTCTGCGAGAGTCAGCCCTCTTGTGCTTGCGGAAAATAACGCCAGTCCAACAGAAAGGGCAATTACCGAAGCCCCTGACACAAGCAGGGGCCAATTCCCCTTTTTATTTCTCTTCCTTGCAATGTTGGCTGCGAACATCCCTGTCGTCAAAATAACTCCGACAGGGATGCTCAGTATGAAAACAAGAATGAATTGGCCATCTCGAAAGGCAGAAGGCTCAAACATCTTGTAAAGGACCATCACCAATATTGTCGGCCCTAAAAAGGTGCCAACGTATTTTAAGAGTCCAATTAGAAGTTCTTTGCCAACACTGTCAGTCATCATTATTTTCCATTTAATTTGCTCAACGGCTTATGGGGTCTGCGGGTCCCCACCGTAGCACCCCGTGGTTGGATGTCACTTGATCATCAGAAGACCCATAAGGTTCCAGATGCCATGAGCTATAATCATTGGCCAGAGCTGTTTAAGTCTGACAAAGGCGTATGTAAACAAAACCGCCATTACAAAAATACCGACAGCTCCAGCTGCACCCTGATAAAAATGGCATGAAACGCGGATTACAATACTCGTGATAATTGCTATTCGTACATTTTTGATTCTTTCTATCGCAGTCACAAGGTAACCAAGCAGTAGAATCTCTTCATACAGTGGATTGATGAATGAGAGTACAACAACTGAAAATACATTCGGATTTCCTGTCATGAGAGTTGCAAGATGATTTGCTGCTTTGTGGTCAAAGTAACCTACAAGCCTTGCAGCCATGCCTGAAGCGAATGAAGCACCAAGAAATAGTAAGAGTCCGATTCCTGTTAAACGTAAGGATGGTTTTATTTTGAGTTGTTCAAAATTCCAACCACGAATGTAAAGAATCCCTCCGATTACAACTGATAATAATATTTCAAAAAATATATTTGAGACTAACCTGGAGCTGGAAAAGCCACCTCCAGAACGATTAAACAGATACAAGCTGGATCCAATCATCGGCAAGCTAAAGGCAAGTAGAGTGACAATCAGGATCTCTGTTCTCGGCGTCCATCTTCGTATTACATTTATCATTCTATCTCTTCACCCAACGGGGCTGCGCTTGACCTGCCGGGCGATTCATCGTCCGGTCATGGTCTGAGCGCATGTTCGATCATCTGCAAAATCCAAGGTTTGTCTGGTTATCCAATCAGACACTTGATAGCAAGGAATAACATCATTGATCCCCCCAAGAGAGAGCCTAACCCGTAATATATAGATAAAAGCTTTGAATCATTGGGTTCTTTTCTTGTCTTGAACCCAATGATTGAAGGCCATATCCAGAACAACCTTCGATATCGAAGGGCTTGATAGGAAACAAACAGAGAAAATACTCCCATAGCTAATAATACTACGCCCATTGCTATCACAGTAGATTCTCCATCATCCCTATCATTTTCTCTTGATCGAACGGGTAGCCGCTGAGCCGGGAGCGTCAGCGAATCGGCTCTTGCGGCAGGTTGTGCGTGCGTCTCTCCAACCTCAGTTGTTGACGTAGATAAACACAGCGGCTATTGCTCCAAGAATCAAGAGAATTATCAAGGTCGTTTTAACTTCTTTAACAAATGGCTCCCGCCGATCCCACACTCTAAGAACGGTCGCTATAAAGCCGATACCTACAAAAAGGGCAATTATTAACGTCTTTCTCAGTTGTTCCATAACTCCCCAAGCTGCCTTCCAGCCGACCTGTCGCCACCCTCAGAAATAATGACTTATTATTCTATTCATCATTTCTTCCGCACAACGGTGGCGAGGCGCACCTGCCGCGTCAGCGGTCGGTGTGCCGCCGAGTGGTTGGCAGTTACTTTCTCTTTAAAACATCTGACGGGAAAGCATATTCCCATTGCTCTAAAAAACTAACTAGATGTGCAGAATTAACTACATAGACAGTTCTTTCATGATCCTTCAAAACATCAGGTAGGTCATGGAGTTGAGACAAATCGTTAAGACGTCCTCCCAAACACTTATGAAAACGCAGAAAAGGAACCTCCTCAAATTCACACTCCGTAATCTCGCCTGATTCACTTATATCTGTTGGACAGAACTTGCATATTTTGAGAGCTGCAGTTGTAATGATAACCGGATGATAAGCTCTAAGTAATTCACCATCTTTACATAATTGTCTTTCCTGAAAGGCTATGGCTTCTGTTGCATCTACCAATTCTGAGCCAATTTTCTCCAGCATAGTTGTTGCTTTGTTGTCCATTTTAGGAATTCCACAGAATTCCGATCTGTAACCCACTGGCTCAATTTGCATCCCATCCCATCCAAACCTTTTTGACTCACCGTTTGAGATGTTTGTTATCCATGTTTTGGAAATGTGCCATTTACGAGGTGGTGAAGCATGCGATGATGATGGGCACAGAAAGATCCATTCCGTATCAAGCATACGTTTACACTCGATAACCATAACTTGCGTATTGCATCGTAGTTTAAGAATCAAGTCAGCGTATCCCGTAATGCCTGTTTCGGGGTGTTGCCAAGGATGTTCCATGCTCATAACGACCCAATGATGGTCTGCAAGTGATTCCTCAATCTTACGTTTTACCCCGAGTTGCAGAGGAAATCCGGTGGAATTCACAACCCTTGCAAGGAACTCCTCATGCTTAACTTGGGCAACTGGGTGTGTGGTTTCTGGTTCCATCATGATCTCCAAATTATGTCTGCCAACGGTTTTGCTGCTGAGCCGTGAGCGTCAGCGAATCGGCTCTAGTGGCTTGTTGGCTGTCTGTCCTGTATCAGTAAACACTGAATTATACCGGCGAAGGAGAAAAGATGCGAATGCAGCACTGAACAAAACACCACACCAATTGATAAAAACGTAAGCCCTCGGCGGCCAATGATACGCGATCAATGTCTCTTGCTTGGTAAATACAATGTTGGCAAGGCAAAGGAATACTAAAATAATCTGCTCTAACGCGAGCGTAAGAATAGCGAGTTTTTTCCTGCGCCAGATCCCAAATGCTATGGTTGAATCAAGGGCAGCGAAGAAAAAGTATAAAGCTCGAAACATTACTCCAGTGATGTGATGGTCTAGAATAACAACTGCTCCTCCTCGTAAAACATGGACAAACGAAGAGATGGCGAATGCCGTTACGACGGTCGTAAGAACTTTTTCAGTTTTTTTGCGTTCTTTTGTCATTTTTTATCAGCCAACTAGGGATTATGCCGCAGCTCTTTTAATCTTCTATTTATTCTATTTTTCCACAAAAACATTCAAAACTAGGTCACTTTGCGACATATTTTGTCATAAGGTAGCTGTATATTCCCCCCAAATGAGGGGGATATACCGCAGCTGCATAATTCCGTGAATTTTTATGTTTTGTCTTTGCACCATGTTGTAAACCATTGGTTAAAGCTAGTCAACAATATATCTGGAGAGGAGTCACCATGCAGGCACTTCATAAATGGGCAAAGGACAAGCCTGACATCATTAAGATT
>Ga0335085_10001279_pt1 | contig 55684 bp, 46 predicted proteins | sample Lox_Sample_45_FD_206712 | JGI IMG/M metagenome (GOLD analysis project Ga0335085, IMG submission 206712) | Soil microbial communities from Loxahatchee National Wildlife Refuge, Florida, United States - Lox_Sample_4.5 | ecosystem: Environmental > Terrestrial > Soil > Wetlands | place: USA... | reverse complement strand
GAGGCTGCCCCTAAAGGCATTTCGGGGAGAACGAGCTATCACGGAATTTGATTAGCCTTTCACCCCTACCCTCAGCTCATCGGAGCTATTTTCAACTAACACCCGTTCGGCCCTCCAGCAGCGGTTAAGCCGCCTTCAGCCTGGCCAAGGGTAGATCATCCCGCTTCGCGTCTATACCCACAGACTATGCGCCCTATTCGGACTCGCTTTCGCTACGGCTCGCTTACGCTTAACCTCGCCTGTGAGAATAACTAGCCGGCTCATTAAGCAAGAGGCACGCCGTCAGGCGGCTCCAACCCGAAGGTTGGAGATCGCCCTCCGACTGCTTGTAGGCATATGGTTTCAGGTTCTATTTCACTCCCCTCGCAGGGGTGCTTTTCGCCTTTCCCTCACGGTACTGGTTCACTATCGGTCGCCAGAGAGTATTTAGCCTTGGAGAGTGGTCTCCCCAGATTCCCACGAGATTTCACGTGTCCCGTAGTACTTAGGATACCGCTTCGAGTCCGGCAGACTTTCGGTTACGTGGCTATCACACTCTGTGGCCCCGCTTTCCAGCAGGTTCACCTAGCCTCCGGATTGGTAACTCTACTCACGCGGTCCTGCAACCCCGCCGTGCAAGCACGACGGTTTAGGCTGTTCCGATTTCGCTCGCCGCTACTTTCGGAATCTCTGTAGATTTATTTTCCTCCAGGTACTGAGATGGTTCACTTCCCTGGGTTAGCTCGTACCCGCCTATATATTCAGCGGGCCGTATGCCGGTTTTACCGGCACGGGTTTCCCCATTCGGAAATCCCCGGATCAAAGCCTGCTTGCGGCTCCCCGAGGCTTATCGCAGCTAGCCACGTCCTTCATCGCCTTCTGGCGCCTAGGCATCCACCATACGCCCTTAGTAGCTTGACCATAAAACTTACCCGGCACGTCGCCCCCGCGCTTGCTTGTCGCGGAAGTTTAACCGTGCGGATAATTCGCCTTTCCACAATTCGCTCTCTCGAGCAGAACTTGCGGACTACACGCGTCGCACCTCGTTCCAACTTCGGAACGAACTGCTCCGCGTTTTGCCAGCTTCTTCAGTTGTCAAAGAGCGTCGGCCCTGGGTACCGCCCAGAGCGTTCCGCGCCCGGCGGAACGTTCGAAAAACTTTCGAACCGAAAATAAAAAACCCGGCGTCGAGCGCCGGGCCAATCCGCCTGCAAAAGACGCGCAAGCGGTTTCGCGCGATGCTCGATTCAATAATTATCCGGTATTCGTAACTGACCTCACCTCGAGCCCCGAGAGGGCTCGACGAAACTCATCGTCCCCTGAATCCCTCGGCACTTGCCGGACAACGCGGAAGTATAGCAGTTTCCGTTACAACGTCAAGCGGTCTATTTTATTTCGTCAAGTGGCCGCCCCTGTGGGAATCCGGGCGGCTGTGGAAATCGTGAAGCTGCTCACAACCGCGGTTCACTCGAGGCCGAGGGCCGGCATCGCCAACACCATTTGATGTACCGGCCTGCGTGCAGATTCAAGAAAAGTGCATTTCAAAACATCGCCGCGAAGCTTTTCCTCGCCCGACACGCATTGCCAAGGCCGATTACTTCGAATCGCCCACGGGACCCGCGGCGACAGGATCGGCGATGGGATCAATGGCATCCCCGACGTTGGCGCTCGATTGCGTCCCCTGCGTCGCCCCAGAAGGAGCGGCAGCGGCTTGCACGGAAGCGTTTTGCTCGCGGCTCAAATGCGGAATGAAAGGCGTCACCTCGAAGGGCATTTTGTCGCGCTCCGAGAGGATGCTTACCGATTTGGCCTTCAGCATCGTCAGTTCGTCGTTCCAAGGATCCATCTTGACCCGTCCGCCGAGCGGCAGAGCGACGATCAATTTGTCGTCAGCGGTTGCCGGAGCGGGAGCGGTTGCCGGAGAAGCTGCCGGCGTTGCAGCCGGGGTGGAGGCTACCGCCCAATTGTCCGGCAGAGGATCGCCGAGATGCGGGCTGATCAAATTGGGAATATCTTTGACGCGATCTTGCAGCGCTTCGATAAAGAGCCGCGGAGTAGCGAGCTGGTCTTTGTACGGCGAATTCTTCAGTAATTCCGCAGCCTTCTGCGCGGCGGCGTACTCTTCCTCCGGCGTTCGGCGGAATCCAAAATGGCGGAAGGCATCTTTCTCGTCGAACAACATGCGATCGAAGAAAGCGTATTGCGTATCGATGCGATGGCCCAAAACGATGTGGGCCAGTTCCCGCGCCAGCAGCGCTGCGAGGCTGGCCTCGTCGGGCAGCACGTCAATCAAGCCGCGGCTCACGACGATGGTGTGTCCCACAGTAAAAGATTCGAGCGTGGAGGTGGTGAGGACCCTGCAGCGCACCTCGGGTTCAATATTCAAATTGTTTGTCACTTCCAGATTGTTGACCACCGTAGACAGCACTTTATCGACTTCGCCTTCCGGAGCGAGCAAAGCAAGCCGTTCCATACGGTCCAGGACGTTGTCCTCGGCTTGGAGGTCCCAAATGCGCTGCGCCTCGAGCGGCGAGTAGTCCTTCTCTGCCTCAGCCTGATCCTTCACCGGCGTGGAGGCTTCGACCATAATTTTGTTCAGTTCCTGTTCCTGCTTGGCGCGGCCCACGTTGTAGCCCCAGAGGCGCGTCTGCGACTTGAAGGTAAGCTTGCGCGTGACGGCGTACTTGACTTGCCCTTCTTCGCTGTAAACGTAAGCGGGCAGCCATTGCCGCTGGCCGGCCATGACGCGCCAGCTATCAAAGTGGAAATAAAAATCCGTACGCGAAGCGCCGCTGTAAGCTCCGTTGAAACGGACGATATGGTAGCCCTGATCCTCCACCCAGATTCGTCCCATGAACCGGCCTTTGCTGGAACTTCCCGAGGGCGTTACATCGAACACCAGGCAGCGAACGTCTCCTAGAAATTCACGGCGCACGTAATCGAAGCGATAGTTTTGCTTGGTGAATCCGTTCAGGTCCACATAGATCATCTGTAGAAAGCCGCGGGGCAGAAACTCAAAGGTGAACGCTCCCGTGACTTGATCCATCTTGTGGCGCATTCCGGTGGAGCTTCGCGGATCGGAAAGAGAGGCCAGTTCGACGCCCTTGGAGAGGTCAGCCTTCCCTAGGAAATATTTGTCGCCGGCAGGCTGCGGCCCGAGCGAAGGGTCGATCCGCATCATCTGGATATACGTCTCCACCAGAGGCGAATATTGGCGCAGCATCTCCATCTCCGCCTTTTCCTGCGTCACGATGCGGTCCACTACCTGGTCTATTTCGGAAGTTTGCGCAGCCGCGCACAGCGGCATTACGCCCAAAAGCAACACCACCCCAAACATTTTCCAGAGTTTCATAAACCTTTCCCCCCACTAGAAAGCGAGCTGAAATACGATGTGCGCCACCGCCGGGAAATCCACGGGCTGCCCTTGTTGAATAGCCGGTTTGAAGCGAATCTGCTCGGCGGCGCGAAGAGCGGCTTCGTCCAAGCCATGGCCTAAGCCTTTCACCACACGAACGGCCTGCACCTGCCCCGAGGCGCGGAAAATCACTTCCACCAGCACCTCGCCTTCGATCCTCAGACGGCGGGCCTCATCCGTGTAGACCGGATTGGGCTTTTCCAGAATGACGATCGGCTGAACTGCCGGAGCGCTTTCCGCCTGCTTCGGAGCGGCTTTGGCTTCCGGCGCAACCGTCACGGCGCCGAAGCCGCCGGATTTCACGCCGACGCGGTTTCCGTTTGCGGCCGGAGGCACGGCGATGCCGTTTCCAAACCCAGAACTGGCAACCACACCGCGTGCTCCGCTCGCGCCTCCACTGCCATTTCCGTAGCCTGGTCCGGAGGGAAGATCGAACGAGCCGAGGCGCGCGACATTGCCGTGCTGAGATGGGCTCTCCGGGCTGGCGAACCCCTGCTTGTCGCCGAATCCACCGGTTTGAACTTTCTCCACGGCGGCGGTAAGCGTCGGTTGGGCCTCGCTGCCGGTGTTCAAGATTCCAGTTTTCACGGGCTCGCGCGGCCGCTCCGGCTGGGCCACCGGGGCCGCCGGTATGTCGAATTTAGCGGAGGTCAACACGGGCTCGACCTTGGGCGCAACCGCTTCCTGCTCCTGCCGATTCAGAATCCTTGGCTTGGGCGCAATCAAGGCGCGAGGCGCGATCACCTTCGGCGCCGGGGGCTGCTCGATAGGTTCGGGAACGGCCTTGAGCGCTTTGGGCTGCTCCGTCGGCGCTTCCGCGGGCACCGGCACTTCCGTCACCGGGGCTGCTATGGGCGTAACCTGATAGATCATGCGCATGGAAAGGCTTTCGGGAAAGAGGAGCGGCAATGCTGCCAAGGCCATAGCTAGAGCGATCTGCACCGTGGTGCTGACGGCAAATACGCCCCGGCGCATCTTGGTTTCCGGCAGAGTCTCCAGGCGAGCGTCCACGGGCTTTGAGCCGATGAGCTTTTTCCAGGCGTCCGGATCGACCGGCGCATTTCGCCTGCGTTCGACAAAAAGAACGGTGCGTGTCGGTTCGTTCAAATCCCCAACTCCTGTTCGATCCTTAGGGCCTTAACTTATGGGTTTGCGTGAGCGCGAGCGCTCAAACGGAGCATTCTTGGCGCGGGAGGAACGATCCTGCGCGCGAGCTACGTCCCAAATGGAGGGTAATAGTACCGTCCCGGAACGGCACATAGTAATTTGGTACCAGGGTGCCCTAGTCGCAAAGGTGTACTGATTGGCCGAGCCTGGCGGCTAGGTCGTTGCGGCATCTCCGCCGTGGGTGACGATATGAACGTCCACCGCGGGAGCTTCCCGCAAGAAGCGGTGAACGGCGGAGAGATAAAAGAGCTGGTGAAGGCCCTTGACGCTGGAGCGGCCGAAGATTACCTGGGTGATGTGCCTTATTTTCACAATGGCGGCGACGGCGTCCGCTATATTTCGCCCGCTGGTACGGATCACCTCGGCATTCAATTCTTGTGCGAACTGTAGATTAGCCGCCAGCGACTTTTGGAATTCAGGGCTGGAGTCGGCGCCCGTATCCACATGGATGACAAAGAACTCCGCATCCAGCCGGCGAGCCATCCGTGCTCCCCGCGCGATGAGGTATTGCGCTGACGGATTTGAACTGATGCACACGGCCAGCCTCTCGCGCACGGCCCAGTTTTCCTCGATTTGCTTGATCTCCTTGTAGGACTCCAAGCTGCGGTCCACTTGTTCGGCGACTTGCCGCAGGGCCAGTTCGCGCAAGGCGCTCAGATTTCCGCCGCGGAAGAAGTTCTGCAGCGCCTGCTCCACTTTTTCCGCGCTGTACACGTCTCCGCGGCGCAGCCGATTTTGCAGCGCCTCGGGGGTGAGGTCCACCATCACCGTTTCGTTGGCCATCAGGGGAACCCAGTCCGGCACCGTCTCGCGCACGGTAATTCCCGTGATCGAGCGCACGGTGGGCGCGATGCTTTCCATGTGCTGGATATTCAGCGTGGACAAGACGTCGATTTTGTTGCCCAGGATTTCCTGCACGTCCTCGTAGCGCTTGCGGTGCTTGCTGCCGGGCACATTGGTGTGCGCGAGTTCGTCGATCAGGACTACCTGCGGGCGCCTGGCGATGATGGCGTCCACGTCCATCTCCTCGAAAGTGGTGCCTTTATATTCGATCTTCCGGCGTGGGACCGTCTCGAGCTTTTGGGCCAGCTCAGTGATGGCTTTGCGGCCATGCGTCTCCACGATACCGATAACCACGTCTTCGCCGCGACTGTGGCGCCGAACGCCCTCGCTCAGCATCGCATAGGTTTTGCCCACGCCCGGCGCATAGCCGAGAAAGAGCTTGAAGGCTCCGCTGGCCTTCGCCGGCGGGGTGACTTGCGCGAGCCATTCTTCGGGGTTTTTGGTCATGTGCTAACACAAAGCCAGCAGAGGCAAGCTAGAATACCGCCGTGCCGCGCCGCTTGGTCCTGCGACTCTTGCCCTTTGTTGCCTCGCTCGTGATCGTATTCGGCGTCGTTTTCCTCTATCGCGAACCGCTGCGCGTGAACCAGACTACCGTAGCTCTCACGCTGCTGCTGGCCATTCTAGCCGTCTCCACGGTGTGGGGCCTGGCCGTTGCCGTATTCATGTCCGTGGTGGCGATGCTGGCGTTCAATTTTTTCTTCCTTCCGCCGGTGGGAACCTTCACCATCGCCGATCCTCAAAATTGGGTGGCGCTGGGGGCTTTTCTTGTCACCTCTCTCATCGCCAGCCAGCTCTCTTCGCGCGTGCGCCGCGAGGCCCAGGAGTCTAAGCGGCGGCGGCGCGAAGTGGAGCGATTATACAAGTTCAGCCGGCAGCTCCTGGTATCCGGAAATGTAATCGCCCTGCTCAACGCCGTGCCCAATCATATCGTGGAGACCTTTGGCGTGGGCGCCGCAGCGCTCTACCTGGACTACAAAGACAAGTTTTACCATTCGGGTGCCGCGACGCACTTCAGCGAGGAGGAGATGCGGCGCGCCACCCTGCGAGAGGAGCCTCTCCTGGACCGGGAGCGGAGTCTTAGCTTCGTTCCGGTGCGCATGGGTACGCGGTCGTTAGGGAGCCTGGCGGTTTCCGGGCCGCTGCTTTCCAGCGAAACTCTCGAGGCCCTGGGCACCCTGATCGCCATAGCCTTTGAACGAGCGCGCGCCGTGGAAGAACTGGGCAAAACGCAAGCGGCGCGAGAGGGCGAGCGGCTCAAATCGGCCTTGCTGGACTCGGTGACGCACGATTTTCGCACTCCGCTGACCTCCATCAAGGCATCGGCGACCACCCTGCTTTCCAGCGCGGAGCAGATGAAGCCGGACCAGCGCGAACTGCTCACCGTCATCGACGAGGAGTGCGACCGCCTGAATCAGTTGGTTGGCGACGCGGCCGAGATGGCCCGGCTGGACGCCGGCGAATTCGAGCTGAACCTCGAGGCCAATCGCATGGCGGATATCGTGGCGGCGGCTTTGCAGCATTGCAAAACGGCTCTGGCCGCCAGGCCCGTGCGGGTGAAGCTCCCCGACGATCTGCCCTCCGTTCGCGCCGATTTTGACCGCATTCGCGACGTTCTCGTACGCCTGATCGAAAATGCCAACGTATATACGCCTTCCGATCGCCCCATCGCGATTTCCGCCGACTCCAAAGGCTCTTTGGTAACCACCTACGTCGCCGACCAGGGCCCGGGCATCGACGAAATGGAGCTCGGCCTGATTTTTGATAAATTCTATCGGGGACGGAATCAACGTTATATCGTGCAGGGGACGGGAATGGGCCTGCCCATCGCCAAGGCCATCGTTCAGGCGCATGGAGGGACCATCGGCGTGACCAGCCAATTGGGACAGGGATCTGTCTTCTGGTTTACGCTGCCGATCGCCAGCCGGACGGAGTCGCCATGAACTCCTCAACGATTCTGGTTGTGGATGATGAGCCGCAGATCCGGCGAGTCATGCGCACCGCGCTTTCGTCTCATGGGTACGCCATCGTGGAGGCTCCCAACGGGGAGGAAGCTCTCAAGAAGCTGGGCGCGGAGCGCCTGGATTTGGTCATCCTGGACATGAATATGCCCGGCATGGACGGAGTCGAGGCCTGCCGTGAAATCCGCGCGGTTTCCAAGGTGCCCATCATCATGCTCACCGTGCGCGCAGCGGAAAAGGACAAAGTGCGGGCCCTGGATGCCGGGGCGGACGATTATGTGGTGAAGCCCTTTGGCATCGAGGAGTTGCTGGCTCGCATTCGAGCGGCGTTGCGCCGCGCTCCCGGCAAAACCGGCGAGGCCGCCGTCGTGGCCAAGGAACTGATCCTCGATTTCGACAAGCGCCTGATCCAGGTGCGCGGCGAGGCGGTGCATCTGACGCCGAAGGAGTTTGAGTTGCTGCGGGAGTTGGCCTTGAACGCCGGCAAGCCCGTCTCGCACAAGCGGCTGCTGCAGGCCGTGTGGGGACCGGATTATGGCGAGCAGACCGAGGCGCTGCGCGTGATGGTGAACCAATTACGGAAAAAGATCGAAGCGGATCCGGCGAATCCTAAGCTGATTCGTACGGAACCCTGGATCGGCTATCGGTTCATGGTGCCGGAGGAGTCCGGAACTACACCCTCAGCTCGCGATGCTCGCCGATAAGCCGCTATTTGCGGGAATCCAAACGTGAGGAAATCCGGGCCTTAATTTTCCAGGTGCGATTGCGGACACGTAAAGCGCAGGTCGAGCGGTTCGTTGCGTGCCGCCAAAGACACGCCGAAGGGGCTTCTCCCACTGGCCGCGGGGATCTGGGGGAGCCGCGGCTTACGCCATCCGCTTACCGGTCAGGCTGGCGAGCCCATCGTCCGCCGCTGCTGGAAGCATTCGCGGCAGTAGACGGGACGTCCCTGCGTGGGCTTGAAAGGGACAGTTGTCTCTTTCCCACACTGTGAACAGGTCGTCTTGGTCTCGCTTCGCTGGAAATTAGCTGACTGGCCGACGGTATCCGCGCGTTTTGCTTTGCAGGACTTGCACCGCTTGGGCTCGTTCTTGAAGCCCTTATCGGCGAAGAACATCTGTTCGCCGGCGGTAAACACAAATTCCGCATCGCACTCCGCGCACTTCAGGACCTTATCCCGGTACTCCATGTCTGGCTCCACGGCCCCACGCTGGATGCAAGGCCGGTAAGCATCTCGGGATCGCTCAGACAGACCAAGAGCCTAAACGTTGCCGGCGCACTCGGACTGCCTGAACGGGGCCCGAACTGCTTACGTACCCAAGGGTCTATAATGCCTAGTCCTGCTCGCGGCGCTGCTTCTTCCGCAGGCGCTTCCGGGATAATGCCTGCTTCGCACGGCGCTTCTCGCCAGGCTTCATATAAAAGCTATGTTTCTTGATCTCTTTTATGATGTCTTCCTGTTGAACCTTGCGCTTGAAACGCCTCAGCGCATTCTCCAAAGACTCGCCTTCCTGTATGACGACCTCTGCCACGCGAAGCTCACCTCCTTCGGATTGGTATGATGGCTAACTGGCCCGAGCCGGATCTTACGTGAGAAGGGTAGGCCCAGGGGAGCGCCATCTGCGGGCTTGTTCTAGCCATTTGTGGGCCTGTTCTAGCGGAGCCGCTTTCGTAAGTCAAGCTATCTTTTTTCCAGCGGCGCCCTGCCGACGAAGTTCGCCCCTGCGGCCGGGCGCCTCTCAGTATAGACGATAATGGGAGCGCGCCCTGGCAAGGGACGCTCGTGCTGGCGACCTTCACTAAGATTGCGATTGCGACAGCAAGGATTCATGCCGCTGGAGTAAAATGCCGCAGCTTCGATTCCCGAGGTAGGCGCGTGATCTCTTTAATGGGCGACACCATCGGTATCCTTCTGGCCGGCGGCCAGGGGGAGCGGCTTTGGCCGCTCACCCGCGACCGTGCCAAACCCGCCGTCCCTTTCGGCGGCGTTTATCGCATCATCGACGTCACGCTGTCCAACTGCATCAATAGCGACCTGCGCCGCGTTTTCGTTCTCACCCAATACAAGGCGCTCAGCTTGAACCGCCATATTCGTTTGGGCTGGTCGTCGCTGATGGGACTGGGCGACTTCATCGAAATTCTGCCGCCGCAAATGCGCGTCTCCACGAGTTGGTATCTCGGCACCGCGGACGCCGTTTACCAGAATATCTATTCCATCGGCAGCGAGCGCTCCAATTACGCCATCATTCTCTCCGGCGACCACATCTACAAAATGAATTACGGCAAGATGCTTCAGCAGCACGTCGATTCGGGCGCCCACGTCACCGTGGCCACCATCGAAGTCGATCCCGCGGAAGCCGCGCGGCGCTTTGGCATTATCGAGACCGACGCGCAATGGCGCGTCCTGGGCTTCGAAGAAAAGCCCGCCGAGCCCAAGCGCGCCGCGCACCGCCCGGAAAAAGTGAACGCCTCCATGGGCGTGTACATCTTCAATACCCAGTTGCTCATTCCCATCCTGATCTCCGACGCCGAGGATCCCGAATCCACCCACGACTTCGGGCGCGACATTCTTCCGCGCATTCTTTCCAACTATCGTGTCTTCGCTTACAACTTCGAGGATGAAAATCGCAATGGGCCGCTCTATTGGCGCGACGTGGGAACCATCGACGCCTACTACGAAGCCAATATCGACCTGGTTTCCGTGACTCCTATCTTCAATCTGTACGATAAGAGCTGGCCTCTGCGCACCTGGCAGCAGCAATATCCGCCGGTGAAAACGGTGTTTGCCGATCCGGACCGCATGGGCGCGGCGCTGGACTCCATCGTCAGCGGTGGCGCGATTCTCTCGGGAGGCCGCGTGAGCCGTTCCGTGGTGGGCTACGATGTGCGCGTGAATAGCTATTCCGAGGTGGAAAACTCCATCATTTTCAACCACGTGAATATCGGCCGCCATTCGCGCGTTCGCAACGCCATCATCGACCGCCATGTGGTGCTGCCGGAACACACCGAAATCGGCTACGACCTGGAAGCCGACCGCAGCCGTTATCACGTCAGCGAAAAAGGAGTTGTCACGGTCGTGCGCGAAGAGTCCATGCTGGAGGAGCCGGAGTAGCCGCTCGCGGAAGACACAGGAGGCGTCGTGTATTCTTCGATGCCGTCAAAGTTCTAGCTTAGCTCTTAGGCTGCGGTTCACGTTAAAATGCCGGCTCGTATTTCGCCGCATCCCCCGGCGATGTCTCGAGCGCGTTCGCTCCAGGCAACAAAACGCGCGTGCTGAGGGTTCAAGGAGAGGGCATGGCCCATAGGATCACTGGCGTTATCGGCAGGCAGATTCTCGATTCTCGAGGTAATCCCACCGTCGAAGCCGACGTTTTGCTCGAAGACGGCACGCGCGGGCGCGCGGCGGTGCCCTCAGGCGCATCCACGGGCGAACACGAAGCCCTCGAATTGCGCGACGGCGATAAGACGCGCTACCTCGGCAAGGGCGTGCTTCGCGCGGTCGGAAATATCAATGGCGCGATCGCTCAAGCCGTTAAGGGACTCGACGTCGCCGGGCAGGCCGCGCTCGATCACCGCATGATCGAAACCGACGGCACCCCGAACAAGGGGAAGCTGGGCGCGAACGCCATCCTGGCCGTCTCCATGGCGGCCGCTCGCGCCGCGGCGGCAGCCGAGCGCGTGCCGCTGTATCGTTATCTCTCCCGTTACTCGAGTCAGCGCGAAGCCAACACGCTTCCCGTACCCATGATGAATATCCTGAACGGAGGCGCGCATGCCGACAATTCCGTCGACTTGCAGGAGTTCATGGTCATGCCCGTGGGCGCCTCGAGTTTCTCCGAAGCCCTGCGCATGGGAGTGGAAGTCTTTCATAATCTCAAAGCCGTGCTGCACAAGCGCGGCTATTCCACCTCCGTGGGCGACGAGGGCGGCTTCGCCCCCAATCTGAAGTCGAACGAAGAGGCCATCGAGGTCGTCCTCGAAGCGATCTCTGCCGCCGGATACACGCCCGGCAAACAAATCTCCATCGCGATCGATCCCGCCGCCAGCGAATTCTACGTAAGCGCGAGCAATCGCTACGTCTTCAAGAAGTCCGACAAGTCCTCACGAACGCCGGAGCAGATGACCGCCTTCTGGGAGTCCTGGGTGCGGCAGTTCCCCATCGTTTCTCTCGAGGACGGCCTGGCCGAAGACGATTGGAGCGGATGGAAGCACCTCACCAGCGTCCTGGGCAAGCAGGTGCAACTCGTGGGTGACGACCTCTTCGTCACCAATACGACCCGCCTGCATCGCGGAATTACAGAAAACGTGGGCAACTCCATTCTGATCAAGCTCAATCAAATCGGAACGGTTACCGAGACCATTGAGGCCATCGAGATGGCCCGCCGCGCCGGATACTCTTCCGTTGTTTCGCATCGCTCCGGCGAGACCGAAGACACCTTCATCGCCGATTTCGTGGTCGGAATGGGGACAGGACAAATCAAGACCGGCTCCGCTTCCCGCACCGATCGCGTCGCTAAATACAATCAGCTGCTGCGCATCGAGGAAGAGCTGGGCTCGGCCGCCCGCTTCCCCGGCCGCTCGGCTCTGGCCCCGCGCACCCGTTAGCCGGGGCGCCAGTTAGCCAATGGGATAGTCCTGCTCCAACGGACAGTAGTTTTTCCCGCCAGGGTGAAAGTAACCTGATTGCGTCCGAATCTCTCTCGGAGAAGCCCCTTGTTCTGTGAGAATTGTGGACTGCAATTCTTTCCCCGGCAGTCGGTTTGCACCCGCTGCGATGCCACCTGCACGCGGCATTGGCTGCAACTGACGAGCCTGGCCACGCTGCTGATTGCCGCGGTGTGCAATTCGCTCGCGTCGGCGTTTTTACCGGCTTCCGCCCTTGCGCACTCCGTCGCTTCGCGTGGCGGGTCGAGCTTGGCCCCCAGCCTTAAGGCCTCGGCCATAGCCGTCTGGCTTTGGATCGACGGCAGAGCTTCTCTATATGGCTGGGCGCCTCTGGCTATTGCTTTGCTGACCTGGGACTACTTTGCCTGGCCGGAGTGGCGGCCCGTGTTGAGGGAAAGGATCAAGCGTTGGGTGATCCGCTCGCTGCTGGTTTCCGCATTCCTGGTGCCCATCATTCCGCTCTTTCCTCGCTGGATCCGGCCACCCGCGGGGCTGCTGTTGATGGCGGCCAAACTTCCCCGCTTCCCCATCCCCATGCTCCCGGCGTTCTCTGCCGCAGTGCCCTGGGCGATGGTTGCCTTGGCCTCCGCCCTCCTTTGCATGAACGCCGAAACTCGCGATTCTCTGCTGGGACGCGGCCGAGCCTTGAGCGTAGCCAGCCTCGGAGTTCTGCTGACGGTTTTGACGTTCACTCTTTTGGCCTTCATCGCCTAGCGCCCGCCCTGCCTGATCCGTGGCCGAACGTAACCCACCCGGCGATCTAAAATTCCGCACGCCGCGATCCAAAATTCTGCACTGGCACTCCCTCTAACCGCCGTGTTACCCTGAGGTTGCTATTCGCCTCGATTTGGCAGCCGCTAGGCTGTCGTGTCCGCGCTTGCGAAACCAACCGTGCGGGCTGAATGTGAGAGCAAAATGAAACCGAAGCGTAATCGTGCTTTACTAATTCTCGCGGTCCTCTCTTTCTCGGCGGTGCTTGGCGTTCTGTACGGCCCTTCGCTCCGCGCCACACCCGCCGACACTTCCGATCTCCAGGACCACATCAAGAATTTCACCAATGTGCTCTCTCTCATTCAGCAGAACTACGCCATCCCCGTTGATACCGACCGCGCCCTTTATGAGGGCGCCATTCCCGGAATGCTGCGGGTACTCGACCCGCACTCCACGTTCTTCGATCCTCGCCAGTACGCGCTCATCCGCGAAGGCCAGCGCGGCAAATACTACGGCGTCGGAATGACCATTGGTGTGCGCGAAAACTATACGGTGGTCCTTGCGCCCATGCCCGACTCCCCGGCTTGGAAAGCCGGCATTCGCCCCGGCGATATCATCAATTCCATTGACGGCAAGTCCGCCGAAGGCTTGACCACCTCGGAGGTTGCCGATCTGCTCAAAGGGCCCAAGGGAACCACCGTGCACGTGGCCATGGTTCGCCAAGGCGAGTCCGCTCCGGTGACCTTCGCGGTTACGCGCGACGAGATCCCTCGCCATGCCGTAGACGTTTCGTTCATGGTGCGGCCCGGCATCGGATACATTCGGCTCACAGGCTTTGAAAGTGAAGAGACCGATAGCGATATGGCCGCCGCCCTCAAACAATTGGACGTGGCCAAGCTCGATGGCCTGGTTTTAGACCTCCGCGGCAATCCCGGGGGCCTGTTGGACAAGGCCGTGGCCGTCGCGGACATGTTCCTCGATAAGAATCAACTCATCGTTTCGCATCATGGCCGCGCGTCGCAGGAACGCCGCTATTACGCCGTTCACGGGAATCGCGGGGTTCAGGTGCCTCTGGTGGTGGTCGTAAACGGCGGCTCCGCCTCGGCTTCCGAAATTCTCTCTGGCGCGATTCAAGACCACGATCGCGGGCTCGTCGTCGGCGAACAAACCTTCGGCAAGGGCCTGGTGCAATCGGTGACGCCACTCAGCGAAAACACCGGCCTGGCGCTCACCACCGCGCGTTACTACACGCCCAGCGGGCGCCTCATTCAGCGCGACTACAAGGACATCTCCCTTTACGACTACCTCTATAACCACAAGAATCCCAAGCCGACCGAAGTGAAATTGACCGATAGCGGCAGGCAAGTTTTCGGCGGGGACGGCATTACCCCGGACGTCGTTGTTTCCGTGCCCAAGCCGAATGACTTTCAGGAGCTACTCCTTCGCCACGAAGTTTTCTTTCCGTACGAAGGCAGCGTCGGAGATTTCACCACCTATTTTCTGGGCACCAAGCCTCAAGTCACCAAGAATTTTGAGGTGAACGACTCCGTTCTTGCGGCTTTTCGCGCCTTCTTGCAGAAGCAGAACATCAGTTACACCGATGCCGATCTAAACGCCAATCTCGATTGGATCAGGCGCGAGATCAAGAAAGAAGTCTTCGTCTCTGTCTTCGGCTTGCCCGCGGGCGACCAGGTGGATCTCCAGGATGACCCGCAAGTGGAGAAGGCCATCGAAACGCTTCCGCAAGCTCGCGCCCTCTACGAAAACGCGCGGCGCGTGCTGGCTCAGCGCGAGTCGACGCCATTTGCGCAGCCCTGATCGGACGGCAGGGCGTGCTTACAGCTTGGCCTTATAATTTGTCGTAGAATTCGCTTGACACGTCCAGCCCCGCGGTGATATTTCCGCTCCGGTAAGTGGCACGGCGCATGAATGAGCCGGGCGCCTTTCGACGGACCGCACGGCGTTGATGCTTTCGGATACGCGGTTCGCAGAGTTTACTCAGCAACACCCCACCCACCCCGGGAGGTGAAGACCTTCGGTTTTCACCTCCCTTTTTGTTTGCGACCGAATTAAAGGTTCCCGCATTACAAATAGTGTCGGTCCCCACGCCGGAAACCCGGCGTTAGGCTTACCCCGGCTCTCCCGCGGCGCCGTCGGTTGCCGCCGCCTGCGCCCTGCGCTTGCGGCGAATCTCATTGACGAAATGGTCCGCCTCGCGCGTGGGCCGTGGAATACGAAACCCGTCCGCGACAGCCATGGTCAATTCGATCGCTCGCGCCAGAGAAATGCGATTGCCTGCCGAGACGTATACCGGCTTCACCCCGGTTGCGGTGCGGACCGCCGCTCCAACCTGCTCGCTTGTCGCGGCATCGATCAGAGCCGCCGTGCTGCCGGCGCGCCGTCCCGGCTCTTTGCATTCACCGATGAGAATCGATTTGGCCACCCCGATCGACGGCACGTCCAGCACCACGCCCAAGTGCGAGGCCAGGCCAAAGCGCCGCGGGTGCGCATATCCTTGGCCGTCGCAAAAAATCAGGTCGGGCGAGGTGCGCAGCAGTTCGAAGGCTGCCAGCAGCGCCAGGATTTCGCGGAAGCTGAGCAGGCCCGGAACATAAGGAAATCGCAAAGGCTGGATGGAACTGGCGCGCTCGACTTCTTCCATCTCGGGAAAGCGATAGACGATCACCCCGGCAATCGCGCGCCCTTGGCCGGTGCGCCACGAACCGTGACCAGCCAGCTCCAGCGCAATGTCCGCGCCCGCCACGTAGTGGATTTTGCCGATGCGATCCTGCCTCTCCATGCGCTCGCGCAGGCGCACTTGTATATCCCGCGCGTCCGCCGGAGTCACGTCCCAGCGATGCAGATCGAGCGCCTTCATCCGTCACTTCGTTGAAATTAAAACGGGAGGGTGAAAACAGACTGCTCGAGACAGGGTGGCAAACGAAGCGGCAACAGGATGTTCTCGCGCCGTCAAAGAGGAAAACCATCGATCCACTCACGCGCCCTTCTTCAACTCCGCCAGCACCAGCTTGGCCACTTCGCGCAGCGTCTCGAACACGCCTCTTCCCTCCACTGCTACAGCTTCCACAACGGGTTCATTTTTGACGCGCAGGTTCTTGCACAGCGCTTCCTGCGCCATGACGTTGGGGAGATCGCGCTTGTTGAGTTGCAGGACATAAGGAATCGTGTCGAATTCCAGCTTGTGCTCTTTGAGGTGTTCCCTCAGGTTCTCCAGCGTTTCCAGATTCGCGTCCAGCCGCTCTTCCTGCGAATCGGCGACGAAGACAACTCCATCCGCGCCCTTCAAGATCAGCTTACGGCTGGCCTCGTAGAACACCTGCCCGGGAACGGTGTACAGGTGCAAACGCGTCTTGAAACCCCGGACCGTGCCCAGGTCGAGCGGTAGAAAGTCGAAAAAAAGCGTTCGGTCCGTTTCCGTGGCCAGCGAAATCATCTTCCCTTTCAAGCCCGCCCCGGTATTGTCGTAGATCCATTGCAAATTCGCCGTTTTCCCGCCTAAGCCGGGACCGTAATAGACGAGCTTGCAATTGATTTCGCGTGCGGGAAAGTTGATGAAAGGCACAGTAACCCGGCGAACCGGGAGTGTATTTATAGCATAGCGTGCGCGGAGCCCAAAGCATTGAGCCATATCGGCGTAGCCAATTGGAAACAGGTATCGCCCGCGGCACCAGACCATGGAGGCCATATAGGTCATTGCCTGTCAACCAGTTGACTCCTTTCCCAGGCCTCTTGCGGCGGCTGACCTAAACTCATTCCTTTCTGCTATTTCCATTGGCGGGACGGCGGCGGCCGCAGACGGATTGACGCGCTGTGCCTGCTGTGCTAATAGTTGTGAACAAAATGCGCCGTTCTGGAAAGAAAAAAAAGCAGAAGAGAACGAGGCGAGTGAGCGCCCCAAGCCGGCTTACCTTCCTGAAAAAAAAGACTTTAACTGAACCCAAGCCCAAGGAAGCGCTCCGGCCCCTCATCGACGCAGAGACGGAGCAGCAGTTACGAGCCTTCGAAGAGGCCGTACAGCATTTTCAGCAGCAAAAATACGCCAAGGCCAAACCCGAGTTCGAAAAAGTGATTGCCGGACCGGGAAAGGACCTCGCCGATCGCGCTCGCGTCCATCTCCGCATTATCGAACAGCGGATGCAGCGTTCCGAACCCGTCACGCCGCGCACTCCCGAGGAACACTATCAGCAGGGTGTGGCCATGATGAACATGGGGCGCTGGGACGAAGCTCGTGAGCACCTTGCGCGCGCCCGCAAGTTGGCCCCCAAAGCCGATTACGTCATCTATGCTATGGCGGCTCTTGATTGCCTTACAGGAGAAGCCGAGTCGGCAATGGAAAACCTGAAGCTGGCCATACAGCTTCGGCCGGAGAATCGTTATCACGCGCGCAATGATGAAGACTTCGCCTTCCTCCAGGAAGATCCCAGGTTTACGGAACTTCTTTACCCCGATCGCGACGGCTCCGGCGTCTGACGGGTTCCCGCACGTGTATCGTCCATCCCTTCGGCGCGCCCGCCCCGTGCGCATTGTGGCCATCGGCGGCGGCACCGGCCTTTCCATGCTGTTGCGCGGCCTGAAAAGCCACGTCGCTCCGCGGCAGCGGCCGAACTCCCATCATCCCATTTCCGATCTCGTCGCTGTGGTGACGGTTACCGATGACGGCGGCAGCTCCGGCCGCCTGCGCCGCGAGTACAGCGTCCTTCCGCCCGGCGACTTACGCAATTGCATGGTGGCGCTCTCCGAGGACGAGGCTCTGCTGAGCCGGCTGTTTCAGTATCGTTTCCACTCCGGCCGCGGCCTGCGCGGCCATAGTTTCGGCAATCTATTCCTCACCGCGCTGAGCAACATTACCGGCGATTTCACCCGCGCGGTGGCCGTGAGCGGCGAAGTGCTGGCCATCCGCGGGCGCATCTTCCCTTCCACCAATCAACTGGTCTCGCTCGAAGCCGCGCTCGAAAACGGCAAAGTGATCGCCGGCGAGACTCGAATTGGCGCGACGCGCACGCCCATTCGCCGCGTGCGTCTGGTTCCGCGCAAGGTGAAGCCTCTGCCGGACGTCCTGGAGGCCATCGCCGCGGCCGACCTGATACTCCTCGGCCCCGGATCGCTTTTCACCAGCATCATTCCCAATCTCCTGGTTTCGGGCGTGGCTGAAGCCATCGAAAAGTCCCGCGCCACGCGCGTCTACATCGCCAACCTCATGACCCAGCCGGGCGAGACGCTCGGTTACACCCTGGCCGATCATGTGCGCGCCATTCATCAACACACCACCAGGAAGGTGATCGATTGCGTGGTGATTAACAATGAGCCTCTCGCTGCGGACGTTCTGCGGCGCTATAAGTCCAAGGGCTCCGAGCCCGTCTTGGCGGATCCCGCTGAGCTGCGGCGAGCCGGATTGCAATGCGTCTTCGACAATCTCCTCGAGGTTCACGGCGTCGTGCGCCACGACTCCCGGCGGCTGGCCTCCTTTCTGCTCAAAAGATTCATCCAATAAATGGGTTCGCTCGCGGCGTTTTCGGCCCAACCTTTGCGCCGGCGCGATGGGGACTTCGATCGCCGGTCAGTTTGAATTTTCTGGATCGTGACACGATAGGTTAGAATTCACTGACCCACTACCGGGCCTTCCTGCGGGCTCCGATTTAACGCCGGGAACTGATATACTCCGCTCTTCCGCGGGCTGGCGGCCAAGGCCTTTATCTACAGGAACTCTCTGGCGCGGAAACTCCCGGAGAAGTTGGCGTATCCCAATTTATGACCGAGGAGAAGCGGCCAATGTCTACATCCGTCCTGTCGCCCCACGATGAAATGAACGTCTACGCTTCGGCCGAAGCGCGCTTTGAAGTTGCCGCCAAAAAGCTCGGTCTCGAAGACGGCGTTTACCGCTTCATGCGCTACCCGAACAAGGAGATCACGGTCTACATTCCCGTCACGCTGGATAACGGGCGCCTGGAAGTTTTCATCGGCTATCGCGTGCAGCATTCGCTGGTGCGCGGGCCGTGCAAAGGCGGCGTCCGTTTCGCGCCCAATGTGACGCTAGATGAAATCCGCGCGCTGGCCAGCGAGATGACCTGGAAATGCGCGGTCGTGAATATCCCTTTTGGCGGCGCCAAGGGCGGCATCATTTGCGACCCGGAGAAGCTTTCCCGGGGCGAACTCGAACGCATCACGCGCCGCTATACCGCCGAATTGAGCGATTGGTTTGGGCCCGAGAGGGATGTTCCCGCGCCCGATCTCGGCACCAACGAGCAGACCATGGCCTGGATCATGGATACCTACTCCATGCACGTCCGCCGCACCACGACTGCCGTCGTCACCGGCAAGCCCATCGAGATGGGTGGCTCTCAGGGACGCCACGCCGCCACCGGCCGCGGCCTCCTGATCGTGTGCGACAAGGCAGTGACCAAATTCGGCAGGCGCCGCGCCGAAACTCGCGTCGTGGTGCAAGGCTTCGGTAATGTGGGCTCCGCCGCGGCCTCGCTCATGCATGCCGCCGGTTACAAAATTGTTGGACTCGCCGATATCCACGGCGGGCTCTACAACGAGAAGGGCTTCGATGTTCCCGCGGTGGAAGACTGGGTTTTGCGCCAGCATAAGCCGCTGCCCGATTTTCCTGGAGGAGGAGAACGCATGCCGGCCCGGGAGATTCTGTTCCAGCCATGCGATATCGTCCTGCCCGCCGCCGTCGAGAATCAGATCACCAGCGAGAACGCGGCGCGCCTGCAAACGACGATTCTTTGCGAAGGCGCCAACGGGCCCAGTACCGCATATGCGGATGAGGTGCTGGACGCCAAAGGGATCTTTGTCATTCCCGATATCCTCGCCAATGCCGGTGGTGTCACGGTGAGCTATTTCGAGTGGGTGCAGGACCGCCAGGGTTTCTTCTGGCGCGAAAGCGTGGTCAATGAGAGGCTTAAAGATGTCATGGAGCACAGCTTCGATGAAGTGGTACGCTACTCCGAGGCGCATGGCGTGAATAACCGCATCGCCGCATATATGCTGGCCATCGATCGCGTTGCCTTCGTGCTGAAACTGCGCGGTATCTATGCCTGACGCAAGCGCAGGCCTGCAACAAAACTGCCGAACACTGGCGGCGAATCGCGTAAGAGCGTGCCCCGGCGAGCGGCCGATCGAGACGTTGCCTTAACCTAAGCTAGCGAAGCGGGGAATGCCCGCGAGGCCTGAAACCGAAGAGTTGGTCGCTGGTAAAAAAAAAGCGAGGACCCATTGCTCGCTGAAGCCATCGCTCCTGGTAACAGCAAGTCTGAGGATACGCACCGCCGCGACGTCTGCACGGCCGGCCGCTGGATTCATGCGCGCCATTTCGCGCCCGCCAGCGACGGAAATATCTCGGTGCGCCTGGATGCCTCGCGCGTCCTGACCACTCCCACCGGCGTCAGCAAAGGCTTGATGACGCCGGACGATCTGGTCGTCACCGATATGCAGGGCCGGTCGCTTTCCGGCACTCGTCCCCCATCCAGTGAACTCGCCATGCACTTGCTCATCTACAGTCTGCGCCGCGACGTCCGCGCGGTCTGCCATGCCCATCCTCCCATCGCTACTGGGTTCGCCGCCGCCGGCATGCCGCTCGACAAGCCCATTCTCAGCGAAGCCATCTTTGCGCTGGGCTGCGTTCCTTTGGCTCGTTACGGAACCCCCGGCACCATCGAGTTGTGTGATTCCATCGAGCCGCTGCTCCGGAATTACGACGCCATTTTGCTGGCCAATCACGGCGTGGTTACCTACGGTCCGGACTTGCTCACCGCCTTTTTCCGTATGGAAACCGTGGAGCACTTCGCTCACGTCTCGCTGGTCACCCAGCTCCTCGGCAGGCAAGCCGAGCTCTCCGCCGCCGACGTCGAGAAGCTTCTAGCCGCACGGGCCAAAGCTCACGGCGATCGCAGCGATTCCTGACGGCACAGGTGCAACTCCTAAAGCGCGATGTCGCACCGCGGCCTTCGCGGATTGGGGAGATGCTTCGGCCATTCTCTGAAGAAAAGCAAGCGGGCCGCGTGCGTAAAACTGCACGCGGCCCGTTGCACCCGAACCTCTTAAAGCGAGGGTGTCTTAGGACGTCGGCATCGTGCCGGTGAAGTAGAAGAAGACGTAGGCCTTGATGCTGCCGTCGGTTTGCGGCACGCCAAACACCTTGACCGGCGTGCTGGGGGTCAGATTGGTTTGCACCGTATTCAGCCCGGCTTGCGTCGTCAGGTTGACCGGGCTGATGGTGATGATGCCGCCCGTGCGGTCCACCTGGTAGACCAGCGTGGCGGAACCCGAGACGCTGCTGGCGTCAACCAGGATATGGCTCGTGCCGCCGGCCGCCGCGATGGTGAAGCTGCCGCCCGCGCTTCCGCCATTTGTAATCCAGCCCGTAGCCACGCTGGCCAGGGGAACCGGCGCTGGTTCCAGGATGCTCCACGGCGCGGCCCAGCCTGCCGGATTCGCCGGATCGTTCCAGGTCGCGAAGGTGGCGCCGAACACCGGCACGGCACCTACGGTGCCGCCGAACGTGGCGGAGCCGCCCGTTGCTGCGATGAAATCCGAAATGGGATTGTCGCCCGCGGTAGCGTCGCTATCCAAAAGCGTGGGGAAGGCGAAGTTCCACCACTTGTAGCCGGTGATCTTTGCGCCGCTCAGCGGATCGTTGCCATTGGCCGTCGCGTTGGAGATATAGATCATCTGCTTGGTGTAGTTGTCGCCGCCGGTTACAAAGTCGCGCGTGTAGGTGAAGTTGGCCGAGTTGGGCGATGAGATCGCGCCTTCAAATCGCGCGATCTCGATATCCACAGTTTGGGCGACCAGCGGAGTTTGCAACGGATCGGCCGTTATGTGGACTTTGAAGCCGCGCACCAGATCGTTCAGGCAAGCCACGCCCGTGCAGATCGGCGTGGCGTCCACCGCCGGATTCGCCGGCGCGCGGTAGAAAAACTGCGTGCTTCCGTTGACGTCCACCGTAACTGGCTGGCCGTCCTCATTGTCCACCACCAGGGCGGAGGACGAGATGAGCACGTGGCGCACGTGGCCTTCCGGGCTTATCCAGACGGTGTTGAATGAGCTGCTGGTCCAGATGCGCACGGCGACCAGGCTGCCGTCGGATTGATAGCGCGCCGCAATGCGCAGGAATTTTCCGGTGAGACCGCTGGCCACGTTATTGAAGTTCGTGATCGTGCTCCTCGTCCCTGCGTCCATGTCATAGAAAAGCGTTCCGTTGTTGGCATCGGCCAGAATGTTCAGATTTTGAGATGAGGACATCTCCTTCTCCGGATTCACCGGCGGTTCCACGGGAAACACTCTGGTAATCGTGATCGAGGTATCTACGTTGTTTACCGAATTTGCGGATACGAAGCTGCCGTACAGATCGCGCAACACCAGCCGCGTCACGTCAAAAATGGGGTGATGCCGCAAAGCGGGAGCGAAATTCACGGCCCACAGCGTCATGCCGCCGCCCACGGGAGGATGCGCAACAATGAACGCCGGATTGGACAGATCGAAATCAAAATCGATCTGGCTGTTTTGATTCGCCGTTACCGTCACGGGAGAAGCGAGAGTCGCGCTCAACGGCACGGTGAGGCTGCCGGCGCTGCCCGTCGCACCCATAATTTGTATCTGGGCGGAGGGGACGATTTCTCCAGGGGTGCCGGCGAATCCGGGATCGGGTTCAGACGAAGCGGTGAGGGCCACGTCACCCGGATTGGCGCTGAGCGTGAGAGTGGCCGCCGTGTAGGTGCCGGGCGGTACGCTGACGCTATTCAGAATTTCGGCGATCTGATCGAGCTCGATCAAATTGATCATGGCCGCCGGGTTGGGGTTGTACACCACCACGGGCGTGCCGCCGCTTTGCGGTTTGAGAGCGATGCTCAAAACCCTGACGCCGATCTCGGCCCAGTCGTTCGTGGGAGTATCGCTGATCATCGTCGTCATTTGGCTGGAAGACGAGGGTGTATTGGACGACGAGGAATTATTGCCGCCGCAGCCCGCCAGCAGCAGCGGAATTGTCGCCAGCAGCCCCACGCGCACACCAGTAGTCCGCGAATTCATTTTGAATTCTCCTTGGGGAGCCCGCGCATCGCGCGGCTCCGGCTCAATTGTTCTGTTGCGGCCCGCTGGTTAACGCCGGACCGTTTCGGGCGCTGCGATCTTTCGCCCGGCTCATCCCACAAAACACGCCGGCGAAAATTTAGTTGCGCTCCGCAAAACTGAACGGCTGGTACGAAAGTACTACGCGCTGCGAATCCGTAAACGAAAAACTGTCGGGAACATTCAGCCAGCGCTTCGGCGTTTGCTTTGCTGGAAAACACTTCCTCACCGTGCGGGGAGAACATTGTTTCCTTCGGAACAAAGAACGGCGCTGACCCGTTTCGGAACAAAAACGCGATTATCTGAATGCGAAAACGCGAACGCCTGGCTGCTTAGTTCGGCCTGCTCGGCGCCGCCTTGCCGCCAAGTTCGCGCAGCCAGGCCTGGATTGCGGAGTGCTGTTTTGCGGCCATCTCTCCAAACACCACGCCCACGCCAAAAATACCCATGCCATAACCCGAGTGCATGTAGATCACTTTGCCCGGAATTTCGCAGGTGTTGATTCCGTGGCTGATGCGCAGCCGGAGCTCTGTTCCGATGGGAATCGGCTCCAGGGTATCGATATAGCAGCCGCCCACGCTCAATTCCGAGACTTGGGCGGAAACGGAAGTTCCGTCGCGCAGGGTCGCTTCGGCATCCGCGAAGAAGGAGAATCGTGGATTGGCACGCCTCACCGCGTAAGTTGCTTCGGCCATGACTTTCACTCCATTCATTCTAGCTCCCCGTGTTGAGTCTATTGTATGAAGCCGGAGCGGGCATCCAAGGCCGTATATCTTCTTGAATTGCCGAAAGCGGTAACTGGCTTGTCGTACAGGTTCGCAACCGGCGTTCGGCTCAGTCAAAGCGGCGGCTGTACTCGCTTGCATCAAAGGTTTTGCAAGGAACCCTGCCTGCCCTGCATCCAAGGATTCATCGGCAAAAGTTTTAGTCTTTTTCGCGCTATCATGGCGTGGAGCGTGGGAGGTAGCTCTAAAATGAGCTCTGTGAATCGGCGAACCTTCCTGCGAAATTTGGGTATGGCGTCGGCTTCGGCAGGCGCCGGGCTGTGGGGCGGCCGTTTTCTCGGCGGACCGCAGCTTGGCTGGGCCGCAGGCGAGGACAATCCACTGCTTGCGGGCCGACCGCTCGTCCGCTATCCCGGCAAGACCGATCTGATTTTGCTGACGTCCCGACCGCCGCAGCTCGAAACTCCGATCAAATACTTCGAAACTCCGATCACGCCCAACGACGCATTCTACGTTCGCTATCACATCCCGCCACCGCGGGAGGTCGATCTCTCCACTTGGCGCCTGAAGGTGGCCGGGCATGTTGAAAAGCCACTCGAGCTCTCGTTAGACGACCTGCAGACCAAATTCCCGCGCACCAGCATCGTCGCTGTGAATCAGTGTTCGGGAAACGGCCGCGGATTTTTTTCGCCGCGGGTATTCGGCGGCCAATGGGCCAATGGTGCCATGGGCAATGCCGAATGGACCGGAGTTCGGCTGCGCGATATTCTCTCGGCTGCTTCTATCCAGCCGCGAGCCGTCGACGTCTCGTTTAACGGCTTGGATCAGCCCCCGCTGCCCAAAGTTCCCGATTTCGTCAAGAGCCTCAGTGCCTCGAGGATTATGGAAGATCCCAATATATTGGTCGCATTCCAGATGAATGGCCAGCCACTTCCACTGCTCAATGGTTTTCCGGCGCGCCTGATCGTTCCCGGCTGGTATGCCACCTATTGGGTAAAGAATTTGTCCGATATCAACGTTCTTGATCAGCCATTTGACGGCTTCTGGATGACCAAAGCGTATCTCATCCCGGATACGCCCTGCGGTTGCGTGCCTCCAGGGGGCGCCCCCGCCCACGCCATTCCCATCAATCGTATGGATGTCCGTTCTTTGATTATTGTGCCCAATCCAGGTGCGCGTCTCCCTGCGGGCAAGCCCACGGCGATCAAGGGAATCGCATTCGACGGCGGCTATGGTATTCAGGACGTAGTGGTGTCCACCGACAATGGCCACACGTGGCGATCTGCGCAACTCGGGAAGGATCTGGGCGACTACTCATTTCGCGAGTGGTCTTTCCAGTGGAACCCGCCTCGCTCGGGAAATTATAGCGTCATGTCTCGCGCCACCAATCGCGTCGGGCAGTCGCAACCCGCTGACCCGCTATGGAACCCGGGCGGTTACCTGCGCAATGTAGTCGAGCAGGTGGAGCTCACAGTTGCCTAGAGAGACCAATCATGCGAATCGTAAATCCTATGAAGCGCATCGGCGTCAACAGTAGCGGGCGGAGGATCGCTTTCTTCACTGCGATTCTCGCGTTCGCGGCCGTCGCCGCGGCTCAAAAAACATCCATTCAATTGCCGCCTGATAACCCTGCCGCCCAGCTCAAAGCCGGTCCTGATGAGCCTGTACGTAGAGACTGCGGAATTTGCCATTCCACCGATTACATTGTCATACAGCCGCACCTCGATGCCGAGCACTGGAATGCGGAAGTCAAAAAAATGATTACGGTCTATGGCGCCCCGGTTAGCGAGGGCGACGCCAAGATCATCTCTGACTATCTTGCGCGGAATTATGGAAGCGGGAGCGCCGAATCAAAGAAAACCGAGCCTGCCAAGCCTTAAACTCATTCGACTGGACTGGCAAATGGTATCCCGCAACAAGCTCGGATGGTCTTCCCTTAGGAATCTACCGCGGAGAGCAGAAGCGGCGACCCCAGTCTCCCGGCATAATGCGGGCGGTAGCGCGTGACGTTGTACATCTTGGGGACATCGATTCTGCGGGCGCCCAGCTTGGGATCCGGCAGCGGCGCGTGCGTATATTTCCCGTCGCGCACGGCGGTGAGCCGGCCGTGAACGCCTTCGCGGATTAAATCCACGGCCACATTGGCGAACGTGATGGCCACAATCTGGTCCAAAGCGTCCGGATCGCCGCTGCGCAATTCGTACGTGAGATCGCTGACCATGGTCTCTTCGCCTTTACGCTTGCGAAGCTCCTCGCCGAGCGCGTGGCCGATATCCACTTTCTTCTTGTGCCCGTACGCGTCGGCCTCGCCATATTCGGCGACCTCGCGTCCGCGCCACACTGCGCCCTCGGAGACGATCACGAACGCATACCGGCTGGGATTATTGCGCTTGTCTTCCATCAGGATTTCGATCAGGTGGTCCAGTTCGAACTGGATTTCGGGTATGACACAGCGTCCGGCGGTGACGTAGGCCGTGTACAGTGCCGTGAAGCCGGAATCCCGGCCGAAGATGCGAAAAATTCCGATGCGCTCATGCGATCCCAGCGTGGTGCGCTGGCGCGTGATGGCTTCTTTGGCGCGGCTGATGGCCGTGGAAAAGCCGATGCAATATTCGGTGCCTTGGACGTCATTGTCCATGGTCTTGGGAATGCCGATCACGCGCACTCCCTCGGTGTCCAGCCGTTTGGCAAAGCTCAGCGTATCATCGCCGCCGATGGCGATGAGATACTCCAGGCCGAGGTATCTGATGTTGTCCAGGACGACGGGCGTCAGGTCGTAAATCTCCTCCTTCACGCGCAGCGTCTCGGCTTTTTCCTTGCTCAAATGCGCCGGCAGCGCGGCGCGGCGCATCTTCGCTGGATTGGTGCGCGAGGTATGCAGGATCGTTCCGCCGGTGCGATCGATGCCCCGCGTGTTGTTGCGGTCCAGGGGCCGGACATAGTCCGCATCGAACTGAGTTCCCATCTGCAGATGCGTCAGCCCTTCCCATCCCCGGCGAATGCCGATAACCTCCAGATCCATGTCCGTGGTTTGATACACCACGCTCTTGATTACCGCGTTCAGCCCGGGAACATCGCCCCCGCCGGTTAGAATGCCAATGCGACGCATACACCACCGCCTAAGCGCAATCGTTGCGAATATTTGCTTTGCATCGTTCGCGAAAAATCCCGCGCAGTCGGAAGCCTGCGAACGCGGAGCGCTAGTTGCAGCCGCAGCCGCCCATCCCGCAGCACGGTCCTGCGGGCACGCCGCCGTTCGCGGAGGGTTCCGCCGAGCTTCCTTTTGCCGGCGCGCTAAACACGGAAAGCTGCAAGGTGTGTCGCCCGCTCTCGCACTTGGGACAGGCAATCTTGGTCGCCTTGGACATCACGATCCGCTCGTATCGCGCGCCGCAATCGTCGCAGACGTATTCGTAAATGGGCATGTTCGGTTCCCGCTCCTTTTCCATCTTTATTGTAGGAATAGATGCGCGCGCGGGGCAAGTCCGGAGGGAGCTGCAGTGGCCACAAATTCCAAAGGGATTGCTGTCCCAAAATGCCACGGCCCCCAAGAGGCGGGGGCCGTGGCGCACTACCCGATTTGCCGGAGGCCTAGTCGCCGGCCGGAGCCGCGACCTCCTCGGTTTCATTCACCGCATGCTTCGCGCCGGCATTCGCGATGCTCGTGAGGGCTGGGCCGGTGGCCGTTTTGATCTGTTGTACCGAACCGATCTGCACCACCGTCGGTTGCGGCTTCTTGAGCACCATCTCCTCGTAGATGGCCCTGACCTTAGCGGCCTCTTCGAGAGCCTTGCGGCGGCGCATCTTGTTCTCCTCCGCCGCGGTCATCGGAATATCGTGCTCCTTGGGACGAACCCGCGCAGCATCCTCTTCGTCGATCACCAGGGAGTGTTCGTAGGTTTGCAGGTCCACGGGGCGGCCCTTGGCATAGATCTCGTGCTTGCCGTGCGTGCGGTACCACTGCGCCACGGTCGCGTTCTTGTACATGTTCTCGATGATCTTGCGCCAGCCGATGCCGGTGTTATACGCGCAGAAGGAGATCTCCCCCTGTTGCGTGGCGTAGGGGATGATGCACATCTCGGTGCGCCGGAAGTCGTAGTTGAAAAGATCCTGGAACCACATGCCCGCGATGAACAGGAAATTCCAGGGGTCCTCTTCGCGCCGTTTCTTCGTATCTTCGAAGGTGCGATCGGGCCCCGAATTTCCGTATTTCTTCACGTGGTTGGGCGTCAAACCCCAGGACTTATCGAACTTGCGCCACAGGTCCACTAGGGCCAGGCTCGGCGGCGCTTCAAAGGGACGATAACTCTTGAGCAGGGCCAGTCCCATCATGATGTTCGAGAAAGTCTTGCCCCGGGCCGCATCGGTGATCTTCTTGACGTCCTCCACCAGCTGAGGCACGTTCAGGAAGCGAGGCACGGGCGCCCACTCTTTGGTTTGCTTGTTGATCATCAGCGCGGTGCCCACGCCGCAGTTCGGATGGCAGCCGCAGCTCACGGTGCCCCACTGCGACTCCGGCCCGTGCGCCAAATCCGCAAAAGCCGAGAACGCGCTGATCAATGAGATCGGGAACCAGTCGCGCGTAGGCTCTACTCTGCCCACCTGATTGCTCACGTCGTTCGCCAGGTGCGAGAGCGTATAGCGCTGCCGCAAACGGCGTTCCGGAGTAATGTCTTCGTCGCGGCCGGTGAACGAGACTGGCTGGAAAGCCACGAAGGAGATCTTCCGGGGGTTTTCCATCGCGAATTTCACCACCGCGCCAACCTGATCGTTGTTCACGTTGTTGACGATGGTCACCACCAGGATGATCTCGATCCCCGCCTCGTGCATGTTCTCGATGGCCCGCAGCTTTACGTCGAACAGATTGCCCACCTGCCGGTGGCTGTTGGCGTCGTTGCCGATGCCGTCGAACTGCAAGTAGGCATAGCGCAAACCGGCCTCGAAGGCCTTTTTGCAAAAGTCCTTGCTCTTGGCGAACTCGATGCCGTTGGTGGCCGCCTGCACGCTGTTGTAGCCCAGCTTTCGCGCGTAGCGGATGGCGTCCAGAAAATACGGGTGCATGGTTGGCTCGCCGCCCGAGAATTGCACGGAAAGCTGGCGCCGCGGCTTGATCTTTACGGCGTTGTCCAGGACTTCCTGAATCTCTTCCCAACCCAGCTCATGAACGTAGCCCACCTGGTTCGCGTCCATGAAGCAGGGATCGCACATCATGTTGCAGCGATTGGTGAGATCCACGGTCAGCACCGCTCCGCGGCCGTATCGCACCGTGCTCGATCCGTGCTTGTGCAGCCCCTCGTCGTTGTGCGCGGGAATATCGCGGCCGGGGAAGTTCTTTTCGATCCAAGCCAGGAAGCGCGAATCGATGGCCATCAGGTCCTCGTAAGTGCCGTGGACCGGACATTCCTTCACCATCCAGATCTGCCCATCGCGCTCGATGATCTGCGCCTTGATCTCCCCCACCTTTTCGTACATCAAATCTTGCCAGTCTTTTTGTCCGCTGAAGATGGACTCGCGCGCCTCTTTCACGCAACCGGGGCACAGGGAATCGGTTTGCCGCGGGAAGCCCAGCGTGGGCTTGGTCTTCTCCCACGACTTCAGCAAAGGCTTTTCGGACCACTTCGGCGTGAACGAAGGATTCGGATTGAATTTGTTGAAAAATTGCAGCGTGTCGAACGCTACCCCGGCGGTCTTGCTCATCGCCAGGTCCACCAGTTTCCATGCACGCGAACTTGCGCCTGCTTTTCTAGGCATGAATCGCCTCGCTTTCCGGCTCTACAAATGAATTCCGAATATGTGAAAGAAGATGCACCACTGCTAGTCCCATGCCAACCCGCAAGGCCAGCGCTCCTGCCAGCGCCCGAAGTGCCTTGTCCTCATTCAGTTTCGCCGTTGTGGAAGGAAAGCGTCTACCCGGATGCGTTCAAGGGTGAAAAAAGCGGGTTGAATGGCGCTGTGTGGATGGCCAACGGGGCCTTGAATGGGGGGCCTTTGCGGCGACAGGTGTTAACCGATAAGTGTCAGAGCCAAAGTGAGTTGGAAGCCTCTCGCCCGATTCTCACTCGTTGACCACAGGCCGCAGCACCGCGATAGCAAAGTGGGCGAGGTGGCTGGCGCCTTCGTCGAGCTGCAGCCAGCGCACGGCGCAATGCTCCTTGAGGTAACTCGACACGCGAGACTCGGCTATGCCCAGATTCTCTCCCAACCGCTCGCGAAGCTTCGGATTATCCTTGGCTCCCCGTCCTCCGCGCGTCAGGTTGGCTATGCCGATTCGCAGGGTTTGGCAGGACTCAATGTAATAGTGCGTCACTTGATCCGAATCGGAAAGCAATAGCACCCCGGGCCCCGCCGGTGCTGTTTCGGCCAGGTCCAATTGAACCGGAGGACACGCCAGCAAGCGCCGAACCTGCGACTCGAGTTGCGCCATCCGGGAAGCCAGTGCCGGCTCGCCGGCACGGCTTCGCTCTCGCCAAGCTACCGCCGGTGCGATGCTCGCCGGCCCGATCGGTTCTTCGGGAGGTGTCGCTGCCACCACAGGTTGGGCTGGCGCAACTTCCTCCTGTCGTGGTGCAGGCCGAGCCATCGGGGCTCGCGTTGGCGCCGGCGCTGCTCCAGAAGCGGTCGCAGGTCCACGGCGCCGGTTTCGGCCGCCCCGTCTTCCGCGCCGCCGCGGCTTGCCCCGCGCTGGCCCGGCCGTTTCCGTTGTGGCAGGCGCCGCTGTTGTGGCGGCTGCCTCCGACCCCTGCATCTCTTCGGCCCGATCCTTTGCCTCTTCGGATATCTCTTCGGACTGAGCCTCGTCTTCGGTCGCCTCGCCTGCGGCTTCCGCTTCGCTTACGCGTACGCGCGATTCGGATGCGCGAGCGGCCTGCGCCTGGAACGCGGGACGAGCCTGAGGTGTGGGACGCGGAGGTTCAGGCGCACTCTCCTCCGCGGACTCTGCAACCTCCGCTTCGGGAACGCCTCCGACTTTGCTCTGCTCGGCTGATTCCACCGTCGCCGCGCCCGAGCGCAGGCGCGCCAGCGCCGCCTCCGCCTTGGTCTTCCACTGCGACCTGCGGAATCGTTCCGCCGCCGCCGTGTACCAGCGCGCGGCTTCGCCATGCTCGCCGGCCTTCTCGTGCCACTGCGCCAATTCAAATGCCACCATGGCATCGCGCGTGCGCTCGTAGAGTTCTGCGAGTTTTGCCGCCGCGTCGGTGCCCGTTTTAGCTTTGCGGATGCGCGCTTGGATCTGTCGCCAATCGGCCATGGCTCAGCATTGTAGCAGCGAGTGGCGCGTGCGGACAAAATCTGAATGGCCGCCAAGTGGCCATTCCTTGGAACCGGCAATACCATCGGCGACGCTTTGACGATTTGAGGTTGACGCAAGCGGACATGAGACGTAGTTTTGTTCGCCGTATTTAAGATCGGAAATCGAATTCAATCCTTTGCTTGGGAGAGGTGCGCCGTGCCACGTCTGCCCATCATCGCCGCATTCGTCCTCAGCTTCATGTCCGCGGCGGCGTTCGCCCAGAGCTCTCCGAAGTTTCTGCCGCTGGGCCGCGCCGACGCCGTGCTCTACACGCCCGACGCCGGACCGGCCCCGCACGTCGGGGTATTGGTCATCCACCGCACGGCGGATTATTTGCGCCACCCGGCTTGCACCGAACTCTCCCGTCGCGGCTTTATGGTCCTGTGCATCAACACGCGCTTTACGAATAACGAGATGCTGGTGCGCTTTGAAGACTTGGCGCTCGACGTTAAGGCCGGCGTGCAGTTCCTGCGCGCCCAGCCGGGCATCACCAAGGTGCTCCTGTTCGGGCACAGCGGCGGCGGACCCACCACGAGCTTCTACCAAGCCGTCGCCGAGAACGGCACCGCCTTCTGCAAGGCTCCCGGCAAGCTCGTGCAGTGCACCGACGAACTCGCCGGGCTTCCGCCCGTCGACGGCATCGTCTTCGCCGACGCGCATCCGGGCAACCCCGTCAACGTGCTGCGGGGGCTCAACCCCTCGGTGATCGACGAGACCAATCCGCCATCGTCCAAAGTGAACTCCGATCTCGATCCCTTCGATCCCAAGAACGGCTTCAACCCCAAGGGCAACTCGCATTACTCGGCCGACTTCCAGAAGCGCTACTATGCCGCCCAATCCAAGCGCATGAACGCGCTGATCGATGCATCGCTCGCCAAGCTCGAAAAAATGAAGCACGGCGACTACCCCTATCCGGATGACGACATCCTGGTGATTCCCCGCGGCGGCAACCCCGGCGCGGGTCCGGGCGCCGCGGCGGCGCTGTTCGACTACGACAGCGACATTCTGGAGATCTTCGGCACCGCGCGGCCGGAAAAGCTTTTGCGCAACGACGGGTCGATCGTGACCCAGGTGGTCAAGTCGGTGTTTGTCGCCGAGCCGCAGCTCGAACCCCTGCATCGCACCTTCGACGGCGGGACCAAGGTCCTGAGCATCCGTTCCTTCTTGAGCGCCAACGCGGTGCGCTCGACCGATAGCCTCTTTGGGATCGACGACTGCTCGAGCAACAACTCCACGATCTGCGCGGTACGGTCGATCCGCGTCCCCGAGCTGTTCGCTGCCATGGGCGCGCACTATTTTGTCCGCGACATGGAGCGTGAATACGACGCTGCCACCACCAAGGACAAGGACATGATCGTCATCGAGGGCGCCACCCACGGCTTCACGCCTTGCACGCGCTGCGAGACCACCCCCGGCCAGTACTCCAATTCGGAGAAGAACTTCTTCGACTACGTGAGCGCCTGGATTTCCAAACGCTACTGACCGCGCCCGGCCCCGAGGGCCGCCGTCGTTGAAGGGCGCCACCGCCCAGCGCCGAAAGGCGCCACCCATCGATCCGAAGAGGGGGTTGCCAACCTCAATAGCCCTCGCCGCCTTCCTGCGCCGTAACGATTCCAACTGATTACGGTTAACGCCTCCGCTACGCTTCCCCTCGAGCCTGGCATGACGATGCACCTTACGCCGGTAAACTAAACCCTAAGGCGAGCTTTGCCGTCATGCCGCAAACCGAGAAACAACAGATTGGCCGATACGAAATCGTGGAGGAGATCGGCCGCGGAGCCATGGGCGTCGTCTTCAAGGGACACGATCCGCTCATTGGCCGCCTGGTCGCGGTAAAAACCATCACCGCCGGAGTCGCCGAGAACCCCGCCCTTCTGGAGCGCTTCTACCGCGAAGCCCGGGCCGCCGGCGGCCTGCAGCATCCCAACATCGTTACGATCTATGAATTGGCGGAATCCGGCGGCGCTCCCTTCATTGCCATGGAGTATCTGGAAGGCGAGAGTCTGGAGAAAATCATCGCTCGCAAGCCGGCGCTGCCCCTGGCGGTCAGACTCGGCTACGTGCTCCAAACCTGCCGCGCCCTCGATTACGCTCATCGCCGGGGCGTGATCCACCGCGACGTCAAGCCGGCCAACATCGTCGTGACCCGCGACGGAGTCGTCAAAGTCGTCGATTTCGGTATCGCCCGCCTGACATCTTCTTCCCAAACCCAGACCGGAGCGCTGCTCGGCACCCTGGCCTACATGTCTCCCGAACAGCTTCGCGGCCAGCACGCCGGCGCGCGCGCGGATATTTGGGCCCTCGGAGTCGTCCTCTACGAGCTCATCGCCTATCAGCGGCCCTTCGCCGGTGAAAACCATGGCGCCCTGCTCATGAGCATTCTGCAGAAGGAGCCTCTGCCCATACGGCAATCGCTTCCTGAATGCCCCGTTGCGCTCGAAAGGGTCGTTTTGAAATCTCTTCGCAAGAATGACCACGAGCGCTACCAGTCCATGGAAGAGCTCCTCAAAGACCTCGAAAACTGCAACTCTTTCCTGATCGGAAAGACCCCTCAGGCCGCGGTGGAAGCGCAAATATCTTCCCGGGCCGTGCCTCAACCTTCGCAGCCGACGCGTACGATTGCCCTTCCTCCCAGCGCAGCGCCGATTGCCAAGCCCGAGACGCAGCCGCTCTTCGCGAGCATTGCCAAGCCCGCGCAGCCGAACTCCCATCTTGGGCGTAAAGCTGCAGCTACTTTCGCGATTCTCGCCGTCATGGCCCTTGCGGCGGTCGGAGTCGTGCGCCGCTACAACATCTTGGCCCTGCCCATTCCTTCGGATTGGGCGCAGTATCTCCAGCGGCCTGTGCCCTCTTCGCCGGCATCCTCGTCGCCGGACGTTGCGGCAAACACGCAGATGCCGGCAGCCATGCCGCTTGACTCGGCCCAGCCCTCGACGCCAGTCGCACCGAGCGCGCCCGCCACTCCAGTCGCGGACGTCGACACACCGGCTGAGAGCGCCCCCGCCGTCACGCCCGCGGGAAGCGCTCCCGCCGTCGTCACCGCGCCGCCTGCTACCATCCCATCTCGCGCTGTGGATTTGCAGCGCGTCGCGCGGCAGGAGCAAGCCCTGTGGGACAAAGCCACGGCCTATCTTCAGGATGGCGATCTCGACGATGCCGACAAATCCTTGCGCGACATTCTTACCTTGCCGCAGGCCGGCCCTCGCTGGCCGGATGCCGCCCATTACGTCGATCAGGTGATTCCCGAACGCCGCCGGGACCGGCAGCTTTGGACCGCCGCTCTCTTTGCCTCCACTTCCCAAGTGCCCGGGCATTTTTTGCTGGAGGTAAAGACGCTCGATGAGCTCTTGGCCGCCGGAGGCGCGCACCAGAAGGAAGCGCGCCAAATGCGCGATGCGGCCATCGCCCAGTTGATTCTGGGCAGCGCGCGCAGAAATAGCGCATCTGCGCGGGCCGAGTCTGATGCCGGCCAGTGGCAAATGACGCGGCTCAAAAATCACTTCGACGAGCTGGTGCAAGAGGGCGATGCTGCCGCGCTGGACGAACTTCAGGACTTGCAGTCTAAGTTCCAGTCGCTCGCCGACGGCCCAGAGCCCCTGGCCACCGATGCCCGCGACTACATGAATAGCGTGATTCCCAAGGCCCGCAAGCACATCGAGGATAGTCTGGCCGCTGCCGAGTCCAACTCATCCGCCAACGCCGCTTATACCGACGCCGTCAAGCAATACAGCCGCGCGCTGGCCGCGCAAAATTCGGCCGCGCTCCGCGACCAGGTCCTGCCCCTCTTTACCCAAATCGCGCAATCCGGCGGTCCGCGCGCGAAGGAAGCCCAGCGCTACGTCGATGTTTTGGTTCCCGCTGCGCTGAAAGCCTCGGCACAGCAACAATAAATTCGATTCGCACTCCGCCTGGACAATCCCCTGCGTGGAATTGCGTTCGATCCTCCTTCTTGGCCTTCGCTTCTTGGGAGAGAATGAACGCATGCGCGCCGCCGCAGACACGCGATGGATCGTCGCCCAGGCCATCGAACTCGGCTTCGACCTTTGCGGAGTTGTGCCCGTGGAAGCGCTGGCCGATCGCGGGAATTTAGAGCAGTGGCTGGAGCGCGGCTATGCCGGCGAGATGCGCTACCTTCACGATCCCCGCCGCCTGGACGTCACGCGCGTGCTTCCGGACGCCAAGAGCGTGGTGGTCTGCGCGCTCAACTACAATACGGAAAATCCTCCCTCCATCGAGGCTGTCGCTGAAGCCGCCCGTCACGATCCCCGAGCATGGATTTCGCGCTATGCCTGGGGCGACGACTATCACGCCGTCATCGGCGAGAAGCTGGAACGGCTGCTCGCCGCCATGCGCGGCTACCTCGATGGCCAGTTTCAAGCCCGCGCTTATGTGGATACCGGCCCCGTTTCCGAGCGCCTGGTGGCGCAAGTGGCCGGCTTGGGCTGGCTGGCGAAAAATACCTGCCTCATCAACGAGAAATTGGGCTCGTGGTTTTTCCTGGGCGTCATTTTGACGTCGCTGGAATTGGCGCCTCCCAACGACGCCACCGGCGTGGCGCCCGCCGACCTCTGCGGAAATTGCCGCCTCTGTCTGGACGCCTGCCCCACCGAAGCGCTGATCGAGCCTTATGTCATGGACGCGCGCCGCTGCATCTCCTACCTCACCATCGAGCTTCGCGACTCTATTCCCGAGGAGTTGCGCGCGCCGCTGGGCTGGCAGGTGTTCGGCTGCGATATTTGCCAGGACGTTTGTCCGTGGAACCGCAAAGCGCCGGTCACTTCCGCCCCGGCATTTCAGCCGCGCGAGAAGCTGCTCGCGCCCGAACTAGAGTGGCTCTTATCGCTTAGCGAAGCGGAGTTCCGCGCCGTATTCGCAGGCAGTCCGGTTCGCAGGGCGAAATGGCGCGGCCTGGTGCGCAATGCCTGCGTCGCGGCGGGCAACGTCGCGGCGAGAAATCCTGCGGATACTCCAGCTCTTTCGCGGATCCGGACGCGCTTAAGCGAACTTGCCGCCTCCGCCGATCCGTTGATTGCCGAGCACGCAGCCTGGGCCCTGGCCCGCCTGAAAACCCCTGCATGAGCCTAGAGCTTGTGGCCCTGGAGCATGTGGCACAGCCACTCTTGGCTGTGCGTCAGCGCGAGGCGCCCTACTTGAATTGCTCGTCGATCTCCACTTGAAATCCCGCCACCAGCCGATTGTTCTCGTTGGCCGCGCCCACCGCCGCCATCAACTCCAGGAACATGGCCTCGGACATGCCCTTCTTCCGCGCCGCCGCCGTGTGTGAAGCGATGCAGTAGCCGCACTGATTGGTCACGCTGACGGCCAGGTAGATCATCTCCTTGGTCAACGCGTCGAGCGCGCCCGGCGCCATCACTTGCTTGGCCGCTTCCCACTTCCGCTTCAGCGCAACCGGGTCCCGCGCCAGCGCTTTCCAGAAATTATTCACCCAGTCGGTTTTCCGCGTGGCCATGATGTCGTCGTAAACGGCGCGCACTTCCGGACTGGCGTCTTTGTACTCGATCAATCCGCTCGGGGACATGCACACTCCTCGCGATTTCGACTTATATTTTCCGCCTGCATGGAAAGGTTAGCCCTATGTGGGAAGGTTTAGCAAAAGATGCGGGAAACGTGGGTCCCAAGCTTCAGGCGCCGTAGCTCGCGGTTAGCCACGGCTCGCGCTCACGCATATTGAAAAAGCGTCATGAATCCGAAATCCATATGGGTCTGGTTATGGCAGTGGAAGAGAGTCGCCCCGGGGTTATTCGCCGTGAAGTCCACTTCCGCGGTCGTGTTTCCCGCCACCACCACCACGTCTTTGTTCAGCCCGGAGAGCGGCTTGCCGTCGAGCCTCGTGACCTCGAAGGTGTGCCGGTGCAGATGCAGCGGGTGATCGTCCGTGCTGCGATTGATCATTTGCAGCCGGTATCGCTTTCCCTGGCGAAGCATAATCGTGTCGGTGTGCGGATAGGATTTTCCGTTGATCGTCCAGGTATCGAAGGCCCCCTGCCCGTGAAATTTTGACTCGAACCGCAGCGGGATCACCTCATCGGGTTGCGGGTTGGCTCCTGCGACCGCTTCCCCTGCGGCGAACCGCCGGTAGTCCCAAAGCGTTTCGGGCGGGTCCACCCACTTCGGCTTGCCTTCCCGATCGGCGTACTCGACCACGACACCCGTGCCCGCCTTGCGGAATTGTTCGCGCGTCTCCCCCAAAATCCACACTCCCGGTTGGTTCATATCGATGCTTAGATCGACACGTTCGGCGGGTCCCAAACGCACTGCCTGTATCCGGCCGGGCGTGGATAGCCGGTTGCCATCCATAGCCACCACGTTCATCTCATGTCCCGCCAGCGCCACCCAATGGATCATGCTGGCGCTGGCATTCAGCAGATGCAGCAGGACTCGTTGCCCCTCGCGCACCCTTACAGGATCGCCAAATCCAAGCATGCGGTCACCGATGGTCGAGTAGTCGTATCCAGCCTCCATCGACGAGTCCCCGCTATTGGCCATGTACGCGTTCCAGTCGTGCAGCGCGAGAAAAATCTCCTGATCGTACGCGCCAGGATCCTCTTTGGGTTCGATATAGAAGCAGCCGAACTGCCCGGAATATGTGCCGCGCTTCAGGTCGTGGCCGGCAAAAGTGTGGGTGTGATACCAGCGGAATCCCGCCGGTTCAGGCGTGAACTGATAACGAAATTGTGCGCCCGGCCCAATCATCGGTGAGCCCTCCTCCATTGAGCCATCCATGTCCGACGGAATCCAAAGGCCGTGCCAATGCACGATCTCGGGAATCGTGGTTCGGTTCACCACGTCGATGACGATGGGCTTACCTTGGGGCCAGCGAATCAGCGGGCCGGGGACGCGCCCATTGTAGGCCACCGTGTGCACCACCTTGCCTGGCGCGATTTCCAGTTCCAGCGGCGCGATTTCCAGCTTCACATCCGGCGAGGTTTGCGGCCATGCTGGCACAAGCGAAGCCAAGGCGGCGCCGGTCAACGCCGCGCCTGTCTGCGCCATGAATGCGCGCCGCTTCATGAAGCTCCTTGCGCTTTATTGCGGGCTTTGAGAACTGCCGGCCTGGTGATGCGACCAATCAAAATAGCGACCTAAAATGAACTTCACGATCACATGATCCGTTCCCGCCGTCGCCCCAACCCCTACCCCAAAGTTGAGCTCCCACTTCGGCGAAAGGAAAAGGTTCGTCACCGGAAAGAATTGTTGCTGCTGGTTGTGAAGAGTGACGAACTGCCCGAACTTCCCGTAGTAGGAGTAATACTCCACACCTATATTGTAGTATTTCGACGGCGCATAGGTTAGCGTCGCCGCCGGACCGAACGTCAGCCCTGGCGGCGCGACATTGAGATAGTAGTCCTGCGCCTCCGCAGCCGTGAAACTCGCCGGTGCTGCTGCCGAGTTCACGTTGTAGACCATCGTGGTGTTCACCGACCAATACCACCGCCCGATGGTCTGGTCCACGATGGGCATGATTTGCCAGGACCAGGTCGGAATCGCATAGAGCGGCCGGGCATATCCGAACTCCGTCGAAAGGCTTACGCCCACAGGCCAGTGCCACCGTGTCGGCACTCGCACGCGCGGCCGTATGTGATCTCCCACCCACTGCACGCCGTAGCCGTTCTGCTCCGAGGTGAAGATATAAAAGCCAAGCTCGGACCAATCCGTGAGGCCTTCGGTCAATTCGATGGTTTCGTGCTCCTGGTGCTGGGTGGGCAGCATGCCGAACTCGGGCTCTGTGCTTCCCTGCGCCGTAAAGTTGCTGTGCAGTTCGATCAACAGCGTCTTCGGCGCCTGGGTCTCCGAGGGATACACCTGGATTTCGTAGTTTTCCTGCGCCCGTGCATTGCTCGCCGGCAAGAAAGCCAAGCACAAGAGAAAAAGGAATAGGCCCCGAACCGCCTTGCGAACCACTCGATTCGCGCGGGACAGACGGTGTGGTAAGACCAAATGTAGTAGGTTCAAGTTTGTGAACTCAGCCGAACTGCGCGGAGAATATCGCAGCCATGAGGTGGTCCGCCAGTAAAATCTCCGTAAAGCGAACATCCGATCAGGATGCTCGTCCCAAGCGAACCGGGCGAGCCGGAGGGAACCTTCCGAGCCGCCGCCGACAATATTCGGCCCGCCTTGGCAGCCGAAGCCGTCACGCGTGCGGGTGCGCCTTGTCGTACACCTCCATCAACTGCCGGATGGAGGCGTGCGTGTAGCGCTGTGTGGTGGAAAGCGAGCTATGCCCCAGGAGTTCCTGAATGGCCCGCAGGTCCGCTCCGTCGGCCAGCAGGTGCGTCGCAAAGGCATGTCGCAGCGAGTGCGGGTGCAAATCCCAGTTGACGTTCATCAGGCGGACGTATTTTTTCAGCATCCGTTCCACCGACCGCGGGGTCATGCGCCGCCCCGCGAGATTCAGGAAGATGGCCTGCACCTCGCCGCCCTTTCCCGCTCGCGCCAGCAGGTCCGCACGCAGCGGCCAATATCGCTTCAGGGCCTCTTCCGCCTTCGACCCATAGGGAATAATGCGCTCTTTGCTGCCTTTGCCCAGGACGCGCAGCATCTGCTCCTTGCGATCCATATCCTTGATATCCAGCCCGGTCAGCTCGCTCACCCGCAGCCCCGAGGCATAAAGCAGTTCCAGAATCGCGCGGTCCCGCTCGATCATCAGCCGGGCCGAATCGTCGGCCTTTTTGGAAGGCCGCCGCCGCTTTCCTCCCGCTTTGCCGGGCATCTCCGCCGCCGCGATCCCGTCCAGAAACTGGTTCATCTCCTCGGCGCTCAAAATCGATGGCACTCGTTTCGGCAGTTTTGGCGTGGCCACTAGCCGCGCTGCGTTTTCCTTCACCATCCCCTCGCGGGCGCAAAACTTCAAAAACGACCGCAGCGCCGCCAGCTTCCGCGCCATGGAGCTTTTTTGCAGTTTTTTGTCGTGCAGGTGGCCCAGGTATTCGCGAATTACGTGGTGATCGATCTGCCCTACCTGCGCCGCCGGAGCATCGGGTGGGGTCAGATAGACGAGGAACTGCCCCAGGTCCATCGCGTAGTTCCGCAAGGTATGCGGCGAGGCATTGCGCACCGAACGCAGGTGCAGCAGAAATTTCTCGATGGCCGCTTTCATTTACCTGGGAATGTAACAGATTTTCGGGGCGCGACTGTAGCGGTTGCTGTTGATCGGTAAGAACGGTGCACGGGGCACGCCGAACGGCGGGCGCTCACGGCTTACCCGATACCGTTACCTCTTCCGGCGCGGCTTCTTTCTGCTCGCCTTCCAGCGCGGCGATCTCCCAATCGCAGCCTTCCTTGATGCAGGACTTGGTGTGCTCCGTCTTGGTCTGTTTCTCCACGATGAAGGGTGCCCCGCATTTCGGGCAAGGCTCAGGGATGGGCTTATGAGGCGATGTGAAATCGCACTCCGGATAACGGTTGCAGCCGTAAAACACTCGCCGCCGGCCTTTCCTGGCCCTGCGCTCCAGCAGTTCGCCCGTCCCGCACTTCGGGCACTTGATGCCCAGAGTCTTGGAGCGGATGAATTTGCACTTGGGATAACCGGTGCAGCCGATAAATTCGCCATAACGTCCGTGCTTCATCACCAGTTGCGACCCGCATTCCGGGCAATTTTCGTTGAGCGGCACGTCCGGCTGCCGCGCCCGCCTCGTCCCGGAAATGATCCGTTTCGTGGTCTTGCAATCCGGATAACCCGAGCACGCCAGGAACGCTCCCCAGCGCCCCTTCTTCACCACCATCTCGCGACCGCAGTTATCGCAGGTCGGCGTCTCCTTCTCGCCCTCGCCGCCCGGATCCGGCGATAGGTCCTCGATAAAATCGCAATCCGGATACCGCGAGCATCCCAGGAAAAAGCCCAGCCGGCTGATCCGCTCCAGCAGTTCGCCCTCGCCGCACTTCTCGCACTTGCGCCCCGTGGGAATGCCGGCTTTGTACGACTCCATGTCGCCCTTGGCCTGTTCCAGGTCCTGCTCGAACCGGGAATAGAACTCCTTCACCGAATCCTTCCAGCCCAGCCGGCCCTCTTCGATTTCGTCCAGCTCTTCCTCCATGCGCGCGGTGAAGCTCACGTCGAATATATCGTCGAAGCTCTTCACCAGCAGTTCGCTCACTTTTTCTCCCAACATCGTCGGCGTGAAGCGCCCCTGGTCCTTATTCACGTACTCGCGCTCCACGATCGTGGAGATGATCGACGCGTACGTCGACGGCCGCCCGATGCCCTTGTCTTCCAGCTCCTTCACCAGCGTCGCTTCCGAGTAGCGCGGCGGCGGCTCGGTAAAGTGTTGCTCCGGCCGCAGTGTTTCCAGGCGCAGGATTTCGCCCTGCGTCACCGGCGGCAATCGGCGCCCTTCATCGGTTTCCGCGGCCTCGTCGTCCTCGCGTTCCGCCGAAATCTGATAGGCAGCCAAGTATCCCTCGAACTTCATCACCGACCCCGTCGCCCGGAACGTATAATCGCCCGCCGCGATGTCGATGCTCGTCTGGTCGTAGACCGCCGGAACCATCTGCGAAGCCACGAACCGCTGCCAGATCAGCTGATACAGCTTGAAAAGATCGTCGCTGAGATACGGCTTCACGTCCGCCGGTTTGCGCCACGCGTCCGTCGGACGGATCGCCTCGTGCGCTTCCTGCGCTTCCTTCTTGGACTTGTAGAAGTTGGGCTTCTCCGGCAGATAGTTCGCGCCGAATTCCGTCCCGATCAGCTCCCGCGCTTGTCCCAGCGCCTCGCCCGACACGCGCACCGAGTCGGTGCGCATGTACGTAATCAGCGCCACAGACCCCTCGTTGCCCAGTTCCACGCCTTCGTAGAGCCGCTGCGCCAGCGCCATGGTGCGCTTGGCGGTGTATCGCAGCCGGTTATAAGCCGCCTGCTGCAGCTTGGACGTCGTGAACGGCGGCTGCGCATGCCGCCGCTTCTCCTTCTGCGTAACTTCGGAGATCTGCCAGCGCGCTTTTTCCACCGCCGCGATGATCGCGTCGGCCTCCGCCTGCGTGTGTACCTCGATATCTTCGCCCTTGTGCTTGGCCAGTTTGGCCTCGAACGAAGGCGGCTCGGCCGCCCCAAGCTGCGCGTGCAGCGTCCAGTACTCCACCGGCGTGAACGCACGAATCTCGCGTTCCCGCTCCACGATCAGCCGCAGCGCCACGGTTTGCACCCGCCCCGCCGATAGCCCGCGCCGCACCTTGTCCCACAGCAGCGGCGAAACTTTGTAACCCACCAGCCGGTCCAGTACTCGCCGCGCCTGCTGCGCGTCCACCAGATTTTCGTTGATCTGGCCCGGATTCTCGAACGCCGAGCGAATCGCCCGCGGCGTGATCTCGTTGAACATCACCCGGAAAATATGGTTCTTGCGCCGCTCGGCTTCTTCGCCGCCCTTGCGCGTCTTCTTTTTCTTCTTGCCCGCCCCGCCCGAACCGTTCTTCCCGTTCTTCGCCGCCATGGTTGGCTTCAGAATGTCCGCCAGATGCGCGCAGATCGCTTCCCCTTCGCGGTCCGGGTCGGCCGCCAGATACACGGCTTCCGCCTTCTCCGCGGCTCTCTGCAATCCCTCCACCACGTCGGTCTTCTCCGGGCTGACCTCATAGGTCGGCTCGAAGCCGCGCTTGATGTTGATGCCCAGCTCTTTCCTGGGCAGGTCCATCACGTGGCCGTAGGACGCCTTCACCAGATAGTTGCGTCCCAGATATTTGTTGATCGTCTTGGCCTTTGCAGGCGACTCGACGATGACCAGTGAGCGTGCCATAAACCTTTCTTTTAAACCGAAACGCCCTTCCGCGGGCGAATAAGTTCCCTTCCGCTACCTAAAGCAAACGTAACTAACCAGAACGCGCTTCGCTGCCGCTTCCTTCCAACCATAGCAGACCACAACTCCTGCTCCTAAAGCAGCACCCTCACAAACTGTTTCCCCGGCATCTGCCGGATCACCCCGCGCATCTCCATCTCGCAAAGCGCCGCCAGCGTCTCCGACGAGCTCAGCCCCGTCTTCTCCACCAGTTCGTCCACGTGAATCGGCTCTTCGATGCGAATCAGCTCGAAAAGCCGCTTCTCCGTCGCCGAAAGGCTCCCTTCAAACAGGGACGCTCGCTCTTCCGCCGTGGTTGCTTCCATCGGAAAAAGCTCCGCGCGCACTTCCGTGGGCAACTCCTCCACCACGTCCTGCCAATTCGTCACCAGCTTCGCGCCCTGTTTGATCAGTTGGTTCGGCGCAAAGCTCATCGGCTCGGTTACGTTTCCCGGAATCCCATACACTTCGCGCCCAGACTCCATTGCCAGCCGCGACGTGATCAGCGAACCCGAATAGAGCGCTCCTTGCGCCACGATCGTTCCCAGCGCTATCCCGGCCACGATGCGATTGCGCACCGGAAAGTTTTCCGGCGCGGGATGCGTCCCCAGCGGAAACTCGGTCACGATCGCTCCTCGTTTTTCTACTTCCTCGAAGAGCTTCCGGTTCTCCTTCGGATAGATGACGTCGATGCCGGAGCCCAGGACGCCGATGGTCCCGCCCCGTGCTGTGGCGCACGCGCCGCGGTGGGCTGAGCTGTCGATCCCGCGCGCGAGCCCGCTCACGATCACCAGGCCGCGTTCGGCCAGGTCGCGCGCCAATCGTTCTGTTATTTGATTCCCGTAAGGCGTGGGGCGTCGCGTTCCCACTATGGAAATCGCGTGCCGGCTCAGAAGCTCCACGTTTCCGCGGACATACAGCAGCGGCGGCGGGTCGTAAATCTGCGTCAGAAGCTTCGGATATTCGGCCTCCGCCCAAGTGATCAGGCGAATTCCGGCCTTCTTTACCTCGGCTAGCTCTTTCTCCGCGTCCCGAAACCCGCTCTTTCCGAACACCGCCTGCGCCGCTGCCGCCGGCAATTGGCAGCCTTCCAGTTCGGTCAGCGACGCGCGAAAAATCTCTTCCGGCCCGCCGAATTGGCGCAGCAGTTTGCCCGTCAGGCGCGCGCCCAGGCCGGGCGTCAGCCGCAGCGCCAGCCACGAGAGGGAGTGGTCCAGTTCCACAGCGCCGCGACCCTAGTTCACATCCTCCGCCTCTGTCAAGCTACCGGTGATCTTGGAGCATGTGTAGCTCAGGTCGCGCCGCCGCCTTTGCCGCGAGACCTGAGCGCTCTTTCCTGCTTTGTGGGTCGCGGCTTTAGCCGCGACCTCCTCCCGCACGCCGGGGTTGAGTCTCAAGCAGGACAAGGGTAGGATGTGCAAGTCAAGGTTCGAATCGAATTCCGCACTCTCGAGAGAGGTAGCTTGCATATGGCGACTACATTCGTTTCGCGGCGCATCGTGGCTGCCGCTGCCGGCTCGATTCTTGCGGCGGCGATTTTTGCCGGCGCTCAGCAACAGCAGCTCGCCGGAAAAACGGCCGAGCAGGCTTTTAAGAATATCCAAGTGCTCAAGGAGATTCCGGCCGAGCAGGTTGTTCCCACCATGCGCGTGATGGCCGGCTCGCTGGGCGTCAACTGCGGCTTTTGCCACGTCGAAGATCGTTCCAAGGACGATCTGATGACCAAGCAGACCGCGCGCAAAATGATCACCATGATGATGAACATCAACAAGGACAATTTCGACGCGCGCCAGGAAGTCACCTGCTTCACCTGCCACAAGGGCACCAATGACCCGGTCAGCACCTTGCAGTATTCCGATGAGGCTGCCGCGCCCGGTGGCCGCGGAGAGCGCGCTCAAGGTCCTTCCGTCGATCAGATTCTCGCCAATTACGTTCAAGCGCTCGGCGGCGAGCAAGCGATCCGCAAGGTTTCGAGCGTCACGGTCATGGAGACGCGGGATGCCCCGGCGCCCCAGGGCGGTCCCCCGGCTGGAGGCGCAGGAGGCCGCGGCGAGGCTCCGGCTGCTGCGGAGGGCCGTGGCGGCGGTGGCGGAGGACGAGGCGGCGCTGGCGGCGGGCGCGGAGAAGGCGCTGCTGCCGGGCCACCACAGGAGCAAATCGAGCAGTATATGAAGGCGCCTAACTTGATGATCAACATCGTTCACGCGCCCAATGGCGGCACCACGGAGATGGGTTTCGACGGCACCACGGGCTGGACGCAGAATGCCCGCGGCGTGGTCGCCGATATGAAGGGTACCGACGAGTCGCGCACCGCGCGCATGGCCGATTTCTACGAACCGCTGGACATGAGCAAGGAATACACTCGGCTCCAGGCCCGCGGCACCGCCAAGATCGACGTCTTCGCGCGCGAACACGATGCCTACGTCGTGGTCGGCACGCCCCAGGGAGACCGGCCCGAGCGCCTCTTCTTCGATACGTCTACCGGCCTGCTGATCCGCAAGGTCACCGTTGATCCCACTCCGGCGGGCAACGCTCCCACTCAGACCGATTACGACGACTATCGCGACATAGGCAGCGGCGTCAAGTTCCCCTACATAATTCGCGTTACCAATCCTCCCGACGCGCGCGTCACCACCATTGTGCGGAAGGTGGAAACGGGTCCCGTCGACAACAGCAAATTCACTAAACCCGAATCCAGGCCCGCGGCCCAGTAGTCAGCCGCAGGCCCAACGGTTTTCGAAAGTGACTGTGCGCGCGGCCCTCGCCGCGCGCACTCTTGCATTAAGGTGTCATTCCGAGCGTCAGCGAGGAATCTGCTTTTTCCGCTCTTGATTCTGAAGAAAAGCGCTTGCTTCTCCTTGTTATTCTGCGGTCGCGCCGGTGTTTTCAGCGCCAATATAGCGGCCACTTGGGGTGCCGATGAGGATTGGGCCGGAGCGCAGAGTGTTATACTCCGCTCCGGCACAGCCGAGTGAGGTCAACCACATGAAGAAGTTTGTCGCCGCGTCCATCCTTCTTGTGTTCGTTGCGCTCAGCAACACGTCTCGCGCCCAGTCCCAGGATGCTATTGCGAAGCAGTTTGCCGGTATGTGGCGCCTGGTATCCAACCCGCAGCGCCTTGCGGACGGAACGACGAGGCAGGGTGCCAATAGCATGGCCTACGCGTTTTTTGACGCACGTGCCAGTCACATGTGCTTCATCAGCATGAATCCAAATCGCCCGCAATGGAAGTCGGAGGCCGCTCCGACACCGGAAGAGGGACTGTCGGCAATCAGGGGATTCGGCGCTTACTGCGGCACCATCGAGATCCACCCGAAAGAAGGCTTTATCCTCCGGCAATATGACATCAACCAAAACCCCAACGCGGTCGGCAGGACCACGAAGCGTTGGTATAAATTTGAAGGGGCCAATCGTATGACCTTGCGGGTCGATCCCTCGGAACTCAACTCGCCCGTCGTGGAAAACACCCTGATCTGGGAGCGCGTAACGAAGTAATGCGGGCCTCGGTTTACGGTTGTCATCCTGAAGCCAGCCGCGTCTTTCGCGGATGTCGGTGAGGGATCTGCTTTTGTTAGTTCAGGAATCGCTGATCCGCGAAGGTAAGGCTTTGGCTTTTCCTTGACAAAGCCGACTTCCGACCCCGAATTTGCTTCGTGCCTTTACTCGTGCGGTAAAATAAAGCATGCTCGAATTTCGCGCCGAGCCACATCCTCTTCGCGCGGCCGCCCTGTTCGCCGTGCCTGATCGCGCATCCGCTGCGATGTCCTCTAAGTCTCCTATAATGATACTCTTGCATGCGCCATGTTCACAACTCCCTTTGAATGAGAACGTTTACAGGAACAAGTTGGCGTGCCAGGGACGGCCACGACTCCATCGTCAAGCAACTGACGTAGAATCAGTAGAATACGAGCAATATAGCCCCAGCCTAGGGCGCACCTCTAACCCTTTTAGAATGATAACGTTTGCCAACTCACGGATGCAACTCCTTTGCAATGATAACGTTTACAAAAAACCGGGGGTGGGGGTGTGCCTGCGCTCCTACCCGGCCCGAAATGAGAGCCGCCACCGCTGTGCTATATTTACGCGCTGAATAAACTCATATGAAGCTGCGCGTCTCCATCGTCGAGTTCTTGAACACGGCACCCCTCGTCTGGGGCTTCACCAACGGCCCCCTGCGCGGCCGCTATGACCTATCTTTCACTGTGCCTTCTCTTTGCGCCGAGGAACTCCGCGCGGGCTCGGTCGATATCGCCATCATTCCTGCCATCGAATACCAGCGTATCGATGATTTGGTCATGCTGCCTGAAATGGCAGTGGCCGCGCGAGGCGAAGTCCGCAGCATCATGGTTCTCTCCAAAAAACCCATCGAGCAGGCCCGGCGCATTGCCCTGGATACAAACTCGCGCAGCTCCGTCGCCCTTACGCGCCTGCTTTGCAAAGGATTCTGGCGCATTTCTCCGGAATTCATCGACGCCCCGCCCGATCCCGCCGCCATGCTCGCCGAAGCCGACGCCGCGCTGGTGATTGGCGATCCCGCGCTGGCCATTCGCCTTAAAGTGGATGCGCTCGCCGCGAAGGCCCCCGACGCGAAGGGCTGCGGCTGTGCCGACGAATCCGCTGGCGTAAAGAACGACCAGATCGTCCCCGGCATCGACACCCTTTTCGTCTACGACGTTGCCGACCAGTGGCGCGAGTGGACCGGCAAGCCTTGCGTCCTGGCTATCTGGGCCGGCCGCCGCGAAGCCGTCACGCCCGAAGTCGTCGCCGATTTCCAAGCCTCCAAGGAGTATGGCCTCGCGCGCATCGGCGAAATCGCCGAGGCCGCAGCCTTGAAGCTGGACCTGCCGCCGCGCGACCTCGAATCCTATCTGCGCGACAACATCAATTTCTCGTTGGACGCCGCCAATCTTGAGGGCCTCGAGCTTTATTTCCGCGAGTGCGCCGCCGCCGGACTGATTCCCCGCGCGCGCCCCATTGAATTCGCGTCAGTTTTCCCAGAGCCCGTGCGGCCAGCTGAGTCCGTGCGGCCAGCACCGCGCGCCGAACGCGCGCAGGGGAGCCGCTAAGCGCGGGCATACTCATGGAGCCGCAAAAAAGATGACTCTTTCGCAGCAGGAAGCCCTTGACCTTTTCCAGTCCGATGACCTGATCGGCATCGGCATGGCCGCCAATCAGTTGCGCAAAAAGAAGAACGATCCGCGCGTGGCCAGTTATCAGATCGACCGCAACATCAACTACACCAATTTTTGCACCGAGTATTGCTCCTTCTGCGCCTTCTATCGCCCCATGGGCGCAAAGGATGGTTACATTCTCTCGATCGATACCATCCTGCACAAAATCGAAGAGACCATCGCTCTCGGCGGCACCGGCATCCTCATGCAAGGCGGATTGAATTCCGATTTGCGCATCGATTATTACGAGGATCTGCTTCGCTCCATCAAGCGAGCCTTTCCGAAGCTGCATCTGCATTGCTTTTCCGCGCCTGAAATTCTCTGCATCGCGGAAGTCTCGAATCTCAGCGTGCGCGATACCATCGCCCGTCTGCGCGACGCCGGCCTGGACTCCATTCCCGGCGGCGGCGCGGAAATCCTGGACGACGAAATTCGCCAGCGTATCTCCCGCCTCAAGTGCAGCGCCGACGACTGGGAGCGGATGCACCGCACCGCGCATGCGCTGGGCCTGCGCACCACCGCCACCATGATGTTCGGCTGCGGCGAGGAGTATCGCCATCGCGTGAACCACTTCGAGCGCGTCCGCCGCATTCAGGAAGACACCGGCGGCTTCACGTCGTTCATTCCCTGGATTTTCGCGCCTGAAAATACTTCCCTCGGCAAGCGCGTGCCGGAAGCCACCGCCGCGGATTATCTGAAGACGCTGGCCATCAGCCGGCTCTATCTCGACAATATCGATCACATCCAGTCGAGCTGGCTCACACCGGGAATCAAGATTTGCCAGATTGGTTTGCAGTTTGGCGCCGACGACGTGGGCAGCATTCTCATCGAGGAAAATGTCGTCTATGCCGCGGGCGTGCGCAATCGCACCAATGAAGAGGAGTTACGCCGCATCATCTCCGATGCCGGCTACATGCCCGTGCAGCGCGACACTCTCTACCGCTGCTATTATCTGAAGCAAGATTCCGCCGCTGCCGCCGCGACTTCAACTCTTATTTCGTGATTCTCCGAAGGACATTCAAAAATGTCATCCCCAGGAGCGCATCGCGTTTTTCGCGGCGACGAGGGATCTGCTTCTTGTTTGGGAATTGACAGAAATTTATTTCACCGCGGCTTCTGTGCCGCAAAACGAAGCCGCACATAGTCCGCGGTCCAATTGCCGTTCGCATCGCAGAGTGTAGGACGCAGCGCTTCACTGACTTCCTCGATGAACGCGGGCCTTTCCGCCAGCGGCAATGCGCGCAGGAAAGTTTCCGCGAAGGTTTCAAGCCACGCCGCCATATCGCCGGGAAGCGGCGTTGGCCGGGGAAACAAAGAAATGTACGAAATCGCGAAACCCGCTTTTCGCAGCCGCGCAGAATAATCCTCGATCGTCGGAAAAAACCACGGCATCAGAGCTTGCGGATCTACTTCGCGCCGCCGCATCGCATCCACCAAAGCGGTTTTGATCGCCTGCACGTTTCCGTCTCCGCCCATTTCGCCCACGAAGCGTCCCCCGCGCCGCAGCGCGCGCCACACTCCCCCGATCACTTCATCGGGCCGCAACATCCAGTGCAATGCGGCGTTGCTGAAGACGGCGTCGAACTCATCCCGAAACGGCAGCGCTTCACCCGCGATCGCGCGAGCGTCCAGGCCCCTCTTGCGAGCCGCCGCAATCTGCATTTCGCTGGCGTCCACTCCCACGACTTCGCATCCCAGCGACGCCAGTTTTTCGGTCAGTGCGCCATCTCCGCAGCCGAGATCGAGGATTCGTTCGCCGGGTCGCGGCGCGAGCAACTCCACGACGGGCATGCCGAGATCGGAGACGAATCGCGCGTTCCGCGCGTAGCGCTCCGGATCCCACGTTTGCGTGCCGCTCAAGAGTTCTTTTCTCAATAGGGATTTCGCGGGCGGCGGATCGATATCTCCACGATTTCGTCTTCGGCGAGATCGTGCGGCTCGAGCGGATGGAGCGCGCCGCCGGAATAGCGTGCGCGAATCGTTCGCTCAACGACCCGCTCACTCACTCGTTCCGCAGGCCGTTCGCCGTCAGACCGCGCTGGATTGTGTGGGGCTGAATTGTCGCGTGCGGGAGCTTTCGCGCCGCGATTTGCGGTGGCTTCGGGTTCCGGCTTCTCTCCGGCTGTTGGATGGAGTTTCGCGCCGGCGGTGACGTTTGCGCCGCCGCTTGAGCTCGTCCGATCGAGCGCCGTGTTGGCAAGTTCGTCGGCGTCCCGATTGCGCTCGCGAGGCACGTGCTCGACGGCGAAATAAGCCAAGCCGCGCGCGAGTTTTCGCGCGTGCTCGTGCAAGGGACGCAAGTCCGGGCTCTTCACCTTGTAGCGGCCTTCCATCTGCCGCACTAATAGTTCGGAATCGCTGCGCACCAGCAGGCGCTCGATTCCCTGCGCCACCGCATAGTCCAGCGCGCTGATCAGCGCGTAATATTCCGCAACGTTATTGGTCGTCCGGCCGATGTATTTTCCGGCCTCGAAGCATGTGGCGCCATCGGGACCGCGGACAATCACGGCGTAAGAAGCGGGACCGGGATTTCCGCGCGAAGCTCCATCCACATTGGCAATGAACACGTTGGCAGGCTTTTCCGGCGCCGCGAAGAGGAGCCTTCCCGAAGAAGGTTTCGGCGGCCGAATCATAGGAATCGAACCGCGAGCCGCTCAGGTTTCATTCGCGGATATTCCCGCGGCGCTGGCTTTGGATTCGGCGTCGGGCGACGGAGCCGTGGGAGGTTCGATGTAGTACAGAATCCGCGAGCAAGTTTCGCACTGAAGGATTTCGTGGAAATCGCCCCGGCGTAGCTCCTGAAAGACGTGCGGCCGAACGCGCAAGCCGCACAGGCTGCACGCCTCCTCGCGCACCTCGGAGAGGCCGACTCCGTGGCGGCGCACAGCGACGCTTTCGTAAGTGTCCAGCAATGCCGCGGGAATTTCGGCGGCGATCTGGCTGCGCTCGGCCTCCTTGGCGGTCAATTCCGCTTGAAGCGAAGCCTGCTCCGACTGGATCTTTTGCCGCTCGGTCTTTGTCTCGCTCTCCACAACGGTCACGGAGCGCTCCGCGGCCTTCACCTGGCGCTCGTACTCCTCGCCGGCAACCATGCGCTCGAGCAGCCGGTCCTCGGCCTGAGCCATCTCTCCTTCGGCATGCTGGATCTCGTGTTGCAGGGCTTTGTACGCTTCGTTGGTTTTTACCTCGAAGCTTTGATCGCGGTATTTGCGCGCCCGCTCTTTCCAGGAGTCCACATCCATTTCGTATTTCTTGCGGTCCTTGAGGCTGGTGGTGAGGGCTTCCTTGGCGGAGGCGATGTTTTGGCGGGCCTCGCCGACCCGCGCCTCCACCGCGGCGATCTGCGCGGGAATCGCTTGCAGGCGCTTGCGCAGTTCGCCCAGGCGCACGTCTAGAGCTTGCAAATGCACCAGCCGCTGAATCTGCGCATCCATTCGGTAATTCGATTCTAGCACAGGGGAACGGCGGGTTCGGAAGCGAGTGGTTTCGACGCCAGAGAAGAGCGCGAGGGCTCCGGGAGAAAGACTCTCCGCCGCTATTCCTCGCGGAATTGCATGGTTTGGTCGACGGAGATCACCGGGTAGTGCGGAGGCGTGAAACCTCCGGTGGCGGGCACTTCGGGATGACGCGCGGTTATAGTGAAACCATTTTGCCCAGTTTCTATCGAATACGTGTACCCATCACGGCTGGTTCGCGTGAGGTTCATCGTGCCGCTGGAGGTCAGTTGGTCCAGATCGCCATAGGAGCCATTTTGCACGAAGTACATGCGTTCGGCTTGGGCGATCGAGGTCAAGTCCATCTCTACGCCGGTGGTGGAAATGGCCTGAGTAGCGACCATGCCGGGAGCAGGCGCGGCGCGCTTCAGAAAGTAGTAATAACCGCCGAGGGCAATGAGCGCCGTGAACAGTAATCCAATCATGCGCATAACGTCTCAATTATCGCGCGCGACGGCCGGAATTTGGGCAGAAGCAAGCATGCCTGCGGCGAATCCGTAACCGGTGCAAATCGTTCTCGAATGCGGGCGGCCATGCTACAATCACAGGTGACTAGATATCAGTCTAGGCAGGTGACAAGACACCTTGGTGAGGGTCCGAACACAGAAGAATGGGGCGCATAGGGATGCCGCGTCCGGCGCGGCGCGCCGACGGCGCATGATGGAATGGATGCGCGGACGAAGCGGGCCCGTGCCCGGAACGGAGCTGGCGCGGCATTTCCGAGTGAGCAGGCAATGCGTGGTGCAGGACGTGGCCATACTCCGCGCGGAGCGCAACGACATTCTTTCGACGCCGCGGGGCTATCGCCTGCCGGCCAAGCCGGCCAGGGACGCCCACCGCGCCGTAATCGCCTGCCAGCATGCGCCGGAGCGCACGGAAGAGGAGCTGCAGATTTTCGTGGACAACGGGGTGCGCGTCCTGGATGTGATCGTGGAGCACTCCCTTTACGGCGAGATGCGCGGGTCGCTGATGATCGAATCGCGGGCGGACGTCCAGGATTTCGTGGCGCGCTGGCGGACGACCAAGGCCAGCCTGCTTTCGTCGCTCACGCGCGGCGTGCATTTGCACACCGTGGAGGCCAGCAGGCCGGAGATGATCGCGCGGGCCAAGGCGCAGTTGCACGATCACGGATTGTTGCTCAAATGACCCAGCAAACCACGCAGGTGGCGCACGTGACCCGACAGGAGCAGTTGCGGCGAGCGTTTTTCCGCGGCGAAAGCCTGCGCCTGGAGAATCCCGCTTACCTGAACTCCGTGCGGAGCTTATTGGATGGGCTGTTGTCTTCGGATGTCGGCTCCGGCGATTTAACTGTGGCTGCGCTAAAGCTGGTTGATGAAGTGGCGAGCGCGAAGATCTTAGCCAAAGAGCGAGGGGTAATTGCGGGAGTTTCCGAGCTGAGCTGGCTGCTGAGGCGAGAGGGCCTGAGAGTCGCGGTATACAAACAGGATGGTGAAGCCATCGAAAACGGAGACGCCATCCTCGAAATTGAAGGGCCTCGGAGCAAGCTACTGGCCTATGAGAGGACGGGGCTGAATCTCCTGCAACGGCTAAGCGGAATTGCGAGCGCCACACGGAGCCTTCAGGAGTTGGTCCATCGGCGCAACCCCGAGGCCCACGTCATCGGCACGAGAAAGACGCCCTGGGGCCTGCTGGATAAGCGCGCGCTGCATCTGGGCGGCGGCGGCACGCACCGGCTGGGGCTGTGGGACGCGATCCTGATCAAGAACAATCATCTGGCGCTGCTGTCCAGCCGCGAGGCGCAGGCCGCACGCATGGCCATCGAGCGAGCCTGGCCGGCGCGCGACTCCGCCGTGTTCATCGAAGTGGAAGTACGCAGCCGCGAATCGGCGCTGGCGGCGGCAGAGGCCTTCCGCCGGGTGCGCAAATCGGACGAGAGCGGCGATTGCCCGTGCTGCCTGCTGCTGGACAACATGCCGCCCGCGAGGATATCGGAAGTGATCGCCGATCTGCGGTCGCGAGATCTGCACGACCACGTTTTGACGGAAGCCAGCGGGAATATTTCCGAAGCCAACATCGAGGAGTACGCCGCCTGCGGCGTGGATGCGATTTCCATGGGCGCGCTGACGCATTCGGCGCAGGCGCTCGATATTTGCCAGCGACTCTAACCTCAAGGACAAACAAAATGACACCAGCAACCTCCGGCGAAACTTACGAAACCCGCTATACGCTTCCGCCCATCGAGGAGATTCGGGACTCCGCGGAAGAGATACTGGCCAAGCAGGAGCGCGTGCGGCAGCTTTGCCGCGAGCGCAACGCCATCATCCTGGCGCACCACTACGAGCGGCCCGAGGTGCAGGAGGTGGCGGATTACGTGGCGGATTCGCTGCGGCTCTCGCAAAGCGCGGCGGCCACGGGAGCGGAGACGATCGTCTTTTGCGGCGTGCATTTCATGGCCGAGACGGCGGCCATTCTCTGCCCGGACAAAACGGTGCTGCTGCCGGATTTGCGGGCCGGGTGTTCCTTGGCGGCGGCGATTACGGCGGACGAGTTGCGCGCCTGGAAGGCGCGTTTTCCGGATGCCGTGGTGGTGGCATACATTAATACGTCCGCCGAGGTGAAGGCCGAGAGCGACTACTGCTGCACCTCCGCCAATGCCGTGAAAGTAGTGCGAGCGATTCCGGCGGATCGTCCCATTCTCTTTCTCCCGGACAAGTTCCTGGCGCAGGTGGTGGCGCGGCAGGCGGAGCGCAGCAACATCATCGCCTATCCCGGCTATTGCCACGTGCACCGCACCATCCGGCCTGAAGACGTAACTGAAGTGCTGGAAGCGCATCCGGACGTCGAACTCCTGCTGCATCCCGAATGCGGATGCGTGAGTTCGTGCATGGCCAAGGCGCTCGACGGCACCTTGCCTTTCAATCGCACCTTCTTCCTCTCCACGGAAGGAATGCTGCGGCACATCGGCGCGTCGAGCGCGAAAGAGTTCGCCGTGGGCACGGAGATGGGCATTCTGCACCGGCTGAACAAGGAGTTCTCCGACCGCTCGTTCTATCCCGTGAATCCGAACGCGGTGTGCGCTTTCATGAAAACGATTACACTCGATAACGTCATACGGTCGTTGGAGACGCTTTCGCCGCGGGTGACCGTGCCCGCGGAGATTGCCAGCAAGGCGCGGCGAGCCATCGATCGCATGCTGGAACTTGCCTAATGCCTTCGGAAGGTCTCAAAGTCGGGCTATTAGGGGTGGGCGCCATCGGCCAGATTCTGGCCACTGCGCTCGACGCCGATCCCAGCCGCGCGGTGCTGGTGGCCGTCGCCGACCAGGACCGTGCCCGAGCGGAAAAGTTCGCGGCACAACTCAAATCGCCGCCGGCGGTGGTCGAACTGGATGAACTGGTGCGCCGTTCGGATTTAGTGATCGAAGCGGCCAGCCAGGCGGCTTTGCCGGAGATTGTTCCACGAGCGCTGCGCGCCCAGAAGGACATCATGGTCATGAGCGTGGGCGGCTTGCTGGAGCATGAAGAATGGTTCGCGGAGGCGGAGCGGCAGGGCTGCCGGATTTATGTTCCTTCGGGCGCCATCGCCGGGCTCGATGGGCTGAGGGCCGCGGCGGCGGGACGCTTGAGCATGGTGATTCTCACCAGCCGCAAACCCATCGCCGCCCTGCGAGGAGCGAAATACGTCACCGAGCGGAGAATCGATCTCGATAGTTTGAAGGCGGAGACGGTGTTGTTTGAAGGGCCGCCGGAAGAGGCTTGCCGGGCGTTTCCCGCGACGTCCAACGTGGCGGCCTCGCTTCGCCTGGCGGCAGGCAAATCGGCGGAGATTCGGGTTCGCGTCGTCGCCGTGCCGGGCGGGACGGAGAACGTTCACGAAATCCAGGCGGTCGGCGATTTCGGCCGCTTCCGGATCGTATTGGAAAATGTGCCCTCACCCTCAAACCCGCGCACTTCCCGCCTGGCCGCGCTTTCGGCGGTAGCCACTCTCGAAGGGATCCTGCGCACGCAAAGAGTGCGCGTTTAGCCCCCAGCCCGCGCCGGATGCGAGCGATAGCGGGCCGAATAGGGTACACTTCCACTTTCGGCGCGATGCATCGTCTCAAGATGCATCGGGCCGCGTCAGAGAGGCGGTTCGCCGGCACAGCGGGCGACCACACACCGGCCGACCAACCCCGCGGGGCTCGCAAGCGTCTCACTAGGTTCGCGCATTCGGCAAACCCGCGATAGCAAATAAAGGTTCCGTTCTGATTTGCGACAAACGAGCGTAGACTGATGGGATTCGTGGCCCACCCTTTGGGCTGAGGAGTGACTCGCTTGAAATCAACGCGCACCGTCCTATGTGGCTTCGTGCTTCTGTTTGCGGCATCGGTGGGATGGGCCAAAGGCAAAGCCCCCCGGGTGCCTGCGGCGGCTCAGGCTGG
>Ga0335085_10001277_pt1 | contig 55783 bp, 45 predicted proteins | sample Lox_Sample_45_FD_206712 | JGI IMG/M metagenome (GOLD analysis project Ga0335085, IMG submission 206712) | Soil microbial communities from Loxahatchee National Wildlife Refuge, Florida, United States - Lox_Sample_4.5 | ecosystem: Environmental > Terrestrial > Soil > Wetlands | place: USA... | reverse complement strand
CGGGCAGCGCGCAATGGACGGACGCGAGTGTGGACTTGGCGGTCGGCCAATCGGTCACGATTACCGCGACGGGCACCCTCCAATTCACCGACGGAAACTCTCCGGGACCGGAGGGGGCGGGGCGCGGCTGGAAGGACCTGCTCCGCTCGATGCCGCTGAATTCCGCGGGGCGCGGCGCGCTCATCGGGCGCATTGGTTCCGATGATGCGGTACAACCCTTCCTCGTCGGCGCGCAGTTCAACTTCAAAGTCCGAGTCCCGGGTCGATTGTTTCTCGGTGTCAATCGGACGGCAAGTGACACGGCGCAAGGCAGCTTTCACGCGAAGATTGCGATTTCAGGCGCGGCGCCGGCCTCTTCCGCTGCCGCCCCGGCTGCGACCGCAGCAACAACGACAAGCACCTCTGCCGGAACGAATTTGAAGAGTGCGTCCGCAAGCGAAGGTTCGGGGGCTTCCGTCGCCGAGCCACTTGTGCCAGCCGCCGGCGCTGAATTCTCATCGACCTCCGCGGCGTCGGACGCAGCGGCCGCTGCTTCTTTGCCAGACGGCTTTTTCACGCAAATTCCCCGGCGCGTCGCTGACAAAGACGGCAATGTTGGAGACATGGTTAATTTCCTGCTGATTGGCCCCGAGGATCGGGTGAAGGCCACGTTTCAGGCGGCCGGTTGGGTTCAAGTGGACAAGGACGTCAAGGACGCAATCGTGGAAGGTCTGGTCACCAGCCTTTCGAAGCAGGCTTACCTCACCATGCCCATGAGCCAGCTTTATTTATTTGGCAGGCCGCAGGATTACGGATTCGCGCACGCTGAACCGCTCAAAGTTGTTACAACGCGGCATCATCTGCGTGTGTGGAAATCGACGCTCACCGTCGGCGGCCAGCCTGTGTGGGTTGGGGCTGCGACGCACGACATGGGCCTCGAGCGCGACCAGCGCAACGGCAAGCTCACGCACCACATCGATCCCGACGTGGACGACGAACGCGGTTTTGTCGAACGCAGCCTGATGGAGAGCGGCTACGTCGCGCAGCACACTCACGTTCTCCCACCGGGTCCAATTCAGGACGCGAAGACAGCCACCGGCGGAGGCTTCCATTCCAACGGCGAAGTCGTGGTCTTTTGGCTCACTTCGAATTAGCGCGATTGGGCTGAGACCTCATCGTTCGTGATGAAGATTCCGCAAACGACACTTTAGAGCACTCGCCAGCAGTGAATTCAGGAGGAAGCGTCCGCGAGTGGCAGCCACACCTGAAACTGCGTGTCGCCGGGCTGCGATGTGACTTGAATGTCGCCTCTGTGTTTTTTCACGATCCGCTGCACGGTGTCGAGGCCAAGCCCGGTTCCCTCACCCACTCCCTTGGTTGTGAAAAAAGGCTCGAAGATATGCGGGCTGACGTCGGGTGAAATCCCCGGGCCGTTGTCTCCAATTTCCACCACTACGCAGTCCTTATCGCGATAGGTTCGAACGCGAAGCTCCCCTTTTCCGCCCATTGCATCCACCGCATTATCGATGAGGTTGGTCCAGACCTGATTCAGTTCACTGCCAAAAGAATTGACGAGCAAAGGCATGCGCTGGTAATCGCGTTTGACCGTCACACCTTGCTTGAGTTTGTGGTTCAATATCGTGAGTGTGTTCTCCAGGCTCTTCACGATGTCCACGTTTTGCACAGGCGACTGATCCATGTACGTGTATTCCTTGATCGCCAGGACGAGGTCGGAGATGCGCGACGTACTGCTCTCGATTTCGTTAAGCAAGCTCACCACTTCGACCGTCGCGGCAATTCGTACGAGCGCCGCGCGAGCCGTGCCGGGATCGAGCGCCGCAAACACCGACTCCAAAACATCGGGCCGGATGTTCCGCCGCGCCAGGCCCGCCGCCAGTTGCCACAAGTCGTTCTGTCCATGGCTTCGCAATAAGGAATCCAGTTGGTCCTCGAGCGAGCTCATGGTCAGGGCGTCGGGAGGCGGTTCATCCTGCTGGGTGAGCGAGGCTTCCAGCTTCTCGATTTCCGCTTTTTGCGTGGAAGTCAGTTCCCGCCTGCCGAGATCGTGGCTTGCGTCGCGAATTTTCTTCAGCATGTCGCGAAGCTGGCTTGCGGCGCGCTTCGCGGCCGAGGCGGGATTATTGAGTTCATGAGCAAGTCCTGCGGAAAGCTTCCCAAGCGCCGCCAAGCGGTCCCGCTGTTGCTCGCGGCGCGTCATCTCGCGAATCCGGTCGGACATCAAGCCCACCAGGCGCTGGGCGAGTTCAGGCATCTTCAGCACGAGTTCCTGAAAATGCGATTCCGGGAATCGCAGGATGCGGGCGTCGGTCAGCGCGCGGGCGCCGATGGTGAACACTTTCATTCTGGAAAACGGCAGCCGCCCCGTCACCTGGCCGGCGTTCACCACGACGACGACAAGCTCGCCGCCAAGCTCGCCGCGAGCCTGGATTTGGCCGTCGAGAATCACAAACATGGCGTCCGCCGGATCCCCCGCGGTCATCAGAGTGTCGCCTGCCTTGAAACGCAACTCCTGCGACTGGCTGAGGAACCACTCGATTTGGTCGTTGGGCAGCCCCTCGAACACAGGAACGCGAAGCAGATCAGCCTTTTCCATCATTGAACTTTGCTCAAGTATTGGTGAATAAACTGCACCGCCACCGAACCTTCGCCGACTCCGGAAGCCACCCGCTTGATGGACCCGTGCCGCACGTCGCCCACGGCAAAAATTCCAGGGACGTTCGTTTCGAGCAGGAAGGGATCGCGCTCGAGGGTCCAGCTCTTGGGCCGTTGGCCGTCGCGGACGAGATCAGAGCCGGTCAGAAGGAAACCGCGCTCGTCGCGTTCGACGACGCCCGCGAGCCAGTCGGTACGGGGGAGCGCGCCGATGAAAATGAACATCGCATTTGCCGGCACGCGTTCAACCTTGTCCGTATCCGAGCAAAGGACCGAAACTTCTTCGAGATGTGTTTCACCGTGCACTTCGACCACGCTGGCGTGGGCCCACAGCTGAATGTTGGGCGTCTCTTTAATCTGGTCGATCAGGTATTGTGACATCGTGCTCGAAAGCGAGCTTCCCCGCACAAGGATGACCACGCGATCCGCGTATCTGGCGAAATTCATCGCGGCCTGGCCCGCCGAATTCGCTCCACCCACCACGTACACGGTTTCTCCCTTGCAGGAAATCGCTTCGGTCGCCCCGCCGCCGTAGTAGACGCCGGCGCCCTGCAGCCGGTCGATTCCGGGGGCTTCGAGGCGCCGCCATTGGACTCCGGTCGCGATCATGAGCGCGTGGCAGGAGATCTCGCTTCCGTCGGCCAGCTTGATGATCCGATAGGGGCCCTCCGTGCGAATTCCCGCGGCTTCCTGCGGCGCGAGAATTTCGACTCCAAACCGCTGCGCCTGCACCACCGCGCGGCGGGCCAGATCGGCGCCGCTGAGCCCCGTGGGAAAGCCGAGATAATTTTCAATGCGCGAACTCATGCCCGCCTGGCCGCCTGGCGCTTCCCGCTCGACTATGACGGTGTGGAGGCCCTCCGACGCTCCATACACAGCGGCGGCGAGGCCTGCCGGACCGCCACCGACGATCGCCAAATCGTAAAAGCTCGTTTGCGCGCGGGTGCGCAGGCCGACTTTTTGTGCCACTTCCACCGGCGTGCTTTCAAGAAGTTTGGCGCCATCCGGAAATAGCACGACCGGAAGGCTGGCCGCGTCCGGGCCCAGGCTTTCCAACAATCGCTTGGTCTCCGGGTCGCTCGCGGAGAGTTCCACGTCGATCCACTGGTAAGGGACATGATTGCGCGCGAGGAAATCGCGCAACTCATACGATCGGGGGGACCAGCGCGTGCCGAGGACGCGAATTCCCTGATACGCCGGACGGTGCGAGGCTTGCCAGTCTTCGAGCAAATCGTCCAGCTGCGGGTAGAGGTGTTCGGCGGGCGGATCCCAAGGCTTGAGGAAAAAATAGTGGATGCTTGCCTGATTGATCGCGCTGATGGCTGCGTTCGTGTCCGCGTAAGCGGTGAGAAGCGCGCGCTTGGCCTCAGGATAAATCCGCGTGGCCTCCTGCAAGAATCCCACCCCGTCCATGTGCGGCATCCGTTGATCGGCAAGGAGCAAGGCCACGCTATCATTGCGGAGCCGCAATTGCTTCAACAGGTCAAGCGCTCCTTCGGGAGAGCCGCTGCCGATGACGCGATAGTCGGCGCCGTAGTTCGACCTCAAATCGCGTTCAATTGCGCGCAAGACGTCCGCGTCGTCATCCACGCTCAATAAGATTGGTTTCGCCATGGCTGGCCCCGGAGTCAGATGATCGAGCAAGCTTCAAAAGCATCACAAGCCTCAATAGCACAATTGGATGTAGGAAGATACCTTTGGTCGCACAATTCAGTCGCTGGCCGGTGCCCCGCGTGGCCGTGGTGAAATCCGTTCCGCTGACGCGGTCAATGCACTCGCCTTTCTTTTAAATCAAAGGTACAGTCCCGCTGCAGTGAGCCATGGAGGCATGCAGATGAAATTGCTGCTATCGAGTGCATTCACGATTGCCCTGTTGTCTCCATCGTGGATGAGCGGCCAAACACCCGGCGCCGAGACGAAAGCCACACAGACGCCAAGCGAGCAGGCCTGGGCAATCCTTCAAGCCAACTTAAACGAAAACAGCATCGAGAAACGCGTACAGGCCGTTCGCGTCCTCGCGCTCTTGCCGGGAGACTCACCCGCACTGGAGTACGCCAAGAAAGCCGCCAAGGATGAAAAGCCGGAAGTGCGAGCGGCCTCCGCGACCGCCCTCGGGCAATTCCATGTGAAGTCGTCGGTCGTACTTCTGCGCAAGTTGCTCGACGACAAGGAGCCGTCCGTCGCTCTTGCCGCAGCCAGCGCCTTGATTTCTTCCAAAGATCCGCTGGCCTACGAAGCGTACTACGAATTTCTCACGGGTGAACGCAAGACGGGCAACGGTCTGATCGCGAGTCAAATGAGAATGTTGCACGATCCGAAGAAGATGGCGGAAATCGGAATCGAAGATGGGATCGGATTCATTCCCTACGCAAGCATTGGTCTCTCGGCGTTCAAGACATTGCGCGCCGACGACGTTTCACCCGTGCGCGCCGCCGCGGCAAAAATGCTGGCAAGCGACCCCGACCCGATCAGCGGCAAGGCGCTCGCGAACGCGGTGTCCGACAAGAGTTGGTTGGTCAAGGCCGCGGCGCTCGAAGCGATCGCGAAGCGCGGCGACCCACAATTGCTCGACGGTATCGTGCCCGCCATGATGGACGACAACACGTCGGTGCGGTGCACCGCCGCCGCGGCTGTGATTCGCCTTTCGACCATTGCCGAAGCATCGCGCAAAAAGCCATGAATCGTAATCGCGACGAAGCGCTGCAAGGCCCAGAACTAACTATCCCCATAATAACAACAAAAGATAGGATACAGTTAACCGGCGTAACGATGCCGGAGCGGCGTCAGTACCGTTATTGATTTGCCTGTGACCGGGAAAACCATCTCGCACTATCGGATTCTGGGCCACCTCGGCGGCGGCGGGATGGGCGTGGTCTATGAAGCCGAAGACCTCAAGCTGGACCGCCATGTCGCCCTGAAGTTCCTGCCCGCGGAAGTGGAGCATGATCCCGCGGCCCGCGAACGTTTTCAGCGTGAAGCCTTCGCCGCCTCCGCCCTCAATCACCCGAATATCTGCACGATTTACGAAATCGATGAAACGAACGGCCAGTACTTCATCGCTATGGAGTTGCTGCAGGGGCGGACGCTCAAGCACGTGATGAGCGGCAAGCCGCTGGATATCGAAAATGTCCTCGAGTGGGGCATGCAAATTGCCGATGCGCTCGACGCAGCGCACGCGCAAGGCATCGTACATCGCGACATCAAGCCCGCGAATATCTTCGTCACCAAACGAGGCCACGCGAAGATTCTGGATTTTGGCTTGGCAAAGCTGACGGCCGAGCCGAAGTCTGCACAGCCAAGCATGGAACAAAGCATTTCCACGGGGGAGACGCAAGTTCCCGAGGCGCACCTGACCAGTCCCGGCAGCATTGTTGGAACGGTCGCCTACATGTCTCCTGAGCAGGCGCGAGGGAAGGAACTGGACGCCCGCACCGACCTGTTCTCCTTTGGCGTTGTGCTCTATGAAATGGCCACGGGCCAGCTGCCCTTCCCGGGAGGGACTTCAGCGGTCATCTTCAACGCCATTCTCAGCCAAACGCCCCCATCGCCGCGCCAGCTCAATCCGCGACTTCCGCCGAAGCTGGAAGAAATCATCCACAAGGCGCTGGAGAAGGACCGCAACCTGCGCTATCAGAGCGCAGCCGACTTGCGGGCGGATCTGGCGCGCATGAAGCGGGACACGGATACGAGCCGCACGGCTGTCAGCGCGGCGGCCGTCGAAACGCCCGCTCATCCATGGTGGAGGACCAAAGCGGCTATCGGCATGGCAGCGGTTGCGTTGATCCTACTGCTGGCGGCTGCGGGCTGGTTCTACCGGCTCCGCGCCGGAGGCGGCGACGCGATCGACTCGCTAGCGGTCTTGCCTTTCGTGAATGCCAGCGCCGATCCCAACGCGGAATACCTCAGCGACGGAATCACCGAGAGTCTGATTAACAGCCTGTCGCAGCTGCCTCACCTGAAAGTGATGTCGCGCGATTCGGCCTTCATGTTCAAAGGCAAGGACGCCGACGCCCAAGCCGTGGGGCAAAAGCTGGGCGTGCGCGCGGTTCTGAAGGGCCGTGTGATGCAGCGCGGCGACGACCTGGAAGTCAGCGCGGAACTCATTGACGCGCGCGACGACACCCACATTTGGGGCCAGCAATACAGCCGCAAGGCCAGCGATATTTTTGCGCTGCAAAACGATCTGGCCAAAGAAATGACCTCCATGCTGCGCATGCGCCTGACCGGCGAAGACGAAAAGCGCATGGCCAAGAGCTACACCGCGAGCCCCGATGCTTATCAGGACTATCTCAAGGGGCGTTATTGGTGGAACAAGAGAGATGAAGATGGCTTCAACAAAGGCCGCGAATATTTCCAACAAGCGATTGAAAAAGATCCCACCTACGCCCTGGCTTACTCCGGATTGGCCGATTGCTATAGTCTTCTTTCAGAGTACGGTTATGTGGCTCCGAAGGAGTCTTATCCGAGGGCCAAGCAGGCCGCACAGAAGGCCTTGGAAATTGATGACACGCTCGCCGAAGCGCATGCCTCGCTTGCGTGGATCAAAACATTCTATGATTGGGACTGGTCAGGCGGCGAGAAAGAATTCCAACGAGCCATCGAGCTCAATCCAGCCTACGCCATCGCTCATTTCTGGCACGCCTTGGCTCTAATGAGCACGGGACGTTCTGAGGAAGCCATCGCAGAGCAGAAACGTGCCCTGCAACTTGACCCGCTCTCGCTTATCATCAATCGAGTTCTTAGTGTCGATTTCTACTATGTGCGGCACTATGACCAGGCGATCGAGCAAGAGCAGCTGACACTTGAGATGGACCCGAACTTCTCGATGGTACATTGGACACTGTGCGAAGCCTATCTGCAAAAATCCATGTACAAGCAAGGCGTTGCGGAGTGTGAAAAGGAGCTGGCGATATCTCCCCGCCACCCTTATGCATTATCGGCACTTGGATACGCCTATGCGGTGACGGGTGGAGGGGTGAAGGCGCAGAATGTTCTTGACCAGTTGAACGCGAGCTCGGAGCAAAAATATGTTCCTGCGATGACTAGAGTTGAAGTCTATGTAGGCCTCGGGGATAAGGAAAAAGCATTCGAGTGGCTGGAAAAGGCTTACGAGGATCGCTCTATAGGAAGTACATTTGCCACGATTAAAATGGAGCCGATCTACGATCCGCTGCGCTCGGACCCGCGATTTACGAACTTTCTGCGGCGTATGAATTTACTGCCCTAACGAGATGATTGGCACAATCATTTCGCCCTATCGAATTCTGGAAACCTCCGGGCGGTAGGGTGGGTGTGGTCTACGAAGCGGAAGACCTCAGGCTGCGCCGCAATCCCCTAGTCGACCAGCGGCGGGGGAATTTTTCAGAATTGCAGGAGGATTGATGACGAATATCCTATCCAAGATTCGGGGCTGGGCGCTATGCGGGGTCAAAGTGACAGCATTCGGCTTGTTCGTGTGGTCCGTTGGACACGCTCAATCAAGCGTCGAGAGCAAACTAGAAAACAAAGCCCCGGGATTGGGCAAGGTGGCGTTGTACGCCGCCGTGGGTGCCGAGCTCACGCAATATGACGTGGATGTTGACGGCGCGACTCTCGTCAAGCGAGTTTCGATCACGCTTCCGGAAAAGGTGCAGGAAGCGGCGCTCGCTCCCTCGAAGCGGTTTCTTTACATTGCCTGGAGCAACGGGGGTCCCAGCCCTATGGCGCCGGAGAGCGTCACGTCCGGCAGCCATCACGGCCTGAGCGCCTTTCGCATCGACCCGGGCACCGGCGCCTTGCTCCCTCACGGCCAGCCCGCGGCGCTGCCCTCGCGGCCGATTTACGTGACCATGGACATCCCCGGCACGCATCTGCTCACTGCGTACAACGAGCCCAGCGGCATCACCGTGCACCGCGTCGAAGCGGACGGGACCGTCGGCGCGCAAGTCAAGGAGCCGGCAGGGCTGGACGTAGGAATTTACGGGCATCAGGTGCGCGTCGAGCCTTCGAACGAAATGGCGATCCTCGTGACGCGCGGAAACGGGCCGACCCCAAGCAAGCCGGAAGATCCCGGCGCGCTGAAATTATTTACGTACAGGGACGGAATGCTGGCGAACCGGATGTCCATCGCGCCCGGAGGCGGCTTCAATTTTCAATCGCGGCACCTGGATTTTCATCCCACCCGGCCGTGGATATTTTTAACGCTGGAGCGGCAAAACAAGCTCGACGTTTTTGAGAAGATGAAGGACGGAACGCTGAACGCGAATCCGCTGTTCTCCAAGGACACTTTGGTTGATCCCGGCAACGTGCGGCCGGGGCAGGCCGTGGGGACCATCCACGTGCATCCAAACGGAAAATTCGTGTACCTGGCCAACCGAGCGAACGGCACCGTGGATTTCGAGGGAAAGCCCGTCTTCGTCGGGGGAGAAAACAGCATCGCCGTCTTCGCCATCGATCAAGAGACAGGCGAGCCGACGCTCATCCAGAACGCCGACACGCATGGAATTCACGTGCGCACGTTCGCCATGGACCCAAGCGGCAGGATTCTCGTCGCGGGCAACATGATGCGGATGTTGGTGCGCGGCAAGGAAGGGGTGACCACTGTTCCGGCAAGCCTGGCCGTCTTCCGTGTGCGCAGCGACGGAAAACTTGATTTCGCGCGCAAATACGATCTTAACGTGGGCAGCCGGAACTTGTTCTGGATGGGAATTGCCCCGCTGCCCTAGTGGCACAGGCTTCAGCCTGCGCCACTTAATCATCGCGCACATCATTTCAGAACGGGAGCTTACGCGAGGCTGGAACTTCCCATGAGGTATTTGTCCACCGCCGCAGCAGCTTTGCGGCCTTCGGAGATGGCCCACACGACGAGCGATTGGCCGCGGCGCATATCGCCAGCGGCAAAAACGCCGGGCACCGAGCTCATGTAGCCCGCGCCCGTGGCGATGTTGCTGCGCGCGTCGAGATTGACGCCGAGCTGTTCCAACATGCCCTGCTTCACGGGGCCAAGGAAGCCCAGGGCAAGCAAGACGAGATCGGTTTCAATCACAAATTCGGTCCCCGGGATCGCCTCGAATTTCGGCGGCGGGCCGACGCGAATGGCGTGCAGCTCTTTCACGTTGCCGTTTTCATCGCCTGTGAATTTCACGGTGTTGATGGCCCAGTCGCGCTTGCCGCCCTCTTCGTGCGCGCTTTCGGTGCGCAGCTGCATCGGCCACAGCGGCCAGGGCGTGCTCGCGTGGCGCTCGACCGGAGGCATGGGCATGATTTCAAATTGGTGGATCGACTTCGCGAGGTGCCGATGGCAGGTGCCGAGGCAATCCGCCCCCGTGTCGCCGCCGCCGATGATCACGACGCGCTTACCCGTGGCACGAATCTGGTCGGGAACCGTGTCGCCGGCGACGACTTTATTTTGCTGCGGCAGGAATTGCATCGCGAAATAGATGCCCTTGAGCTCGCGGCCGGGCACCCTGAGGTCGCGCGGACTTTCGGCGCCGCCCGTGAGCAGCACGGCGTCGTATTCCTTGCGCAAGTCCTGCGCGGGAATGCTTCCCCCGACGTGGGCGTTCGTTTGGAATTGCACGCCTTCGGCCGTCATTTGCTCAAGACGCCGGTCCAGGACGCGCTTCTCCAGTTTAAAGTCCGGGATACCGTAGCGGAGAAGGCCTCCGGGGCGGTCCGCCTTCTCAAACACGGTGACTTCGTGCCCCGCGCGGTTCAACTGCTGCGCCGCCGCAAGGCCCGACGGTCCCGAGCCGACCACGGCGATTCGCTTGCCGGTGCGAAATTCGGGAAGTTCCGGCTTGATCCAGCCTTCTTCCCAGGCGCGGTCCACAATCGTCTTTTCGATCAGCTTGATCGTCACGGGCGGCTCATTAATTCCGAGCACGCAGGCCGCCTCGCACGGCGCGGGACAGATGCGCCCGGTAAATTCCGGGAAATTATTGGTGGAGTGGAGAACGCGAATCGCTTCCTTCCAGCGGTCGCGATAGACGTGATCGTTCCAGTCCGGAATGATATTGTTGACCGGGCAGCCCGTATGGCAGAACGGGATGCCGCAATCCATACAGCGAGCGCCTTGCACGCGCACTTTCTCTTCCGGAAACGGCTGGTACACCTCGAAATAGTCGTGAATGCGCTCGACGACGGGACGCCGCGCCGGCATCTCGCGCGTATATTCCTTGAAGCCGGTGACCTTACCCACGAATCACCTGCCCCTGCGCGTGCATGGTGCGAGATTGCGCCGCCAGGACCGCCGCCGGGATGCGCGGAACGCCCAGGACGCGCTTGTACTCGTGCGGGAAGACCTTGATGAACTTGGGCAGCATCGCATCCCACTGCTTGAGGATCCGCTTCGCCTGCGGACTGTCGGTCAGCTCCACGTGACGCGCGATTAGGCGGTGCAACATTTCGACATCTTTCGCATCCGTCGCGGGCTCGAGGTCCACGTCCGCGCGATTACAGCAAACCGATGCGAATTCCCCGGTGCGGTCGAGCACGAACGCGATGCCGCCCGTCATGCCCGCGGCGAAATTGCGGCCCGTCTTGCCGAGCACCACGACCAGGCCGCGCGTCATGTATTCGCAGCCGTGATCACCAACCCCTTCGACGACGGCCGTCGCGCCCGAATTGCGCACCGCGAATCGCTCCCCGGCCATACCGTTGAAGAACACCTCACCGCTCGTCGCGCCGTAGAGGCACACGTTGCCGATCAAGATGTTTTCTTCCGGCACAAAGCGCGAAGTGCGCGGCGGATAGATCACCATTCTGCCGCCGGAAAGCCCTTTCCCGACGTAGTCGTTGGCTTCGCCCTCGAGCGTCAGCGTCACACCCGTAGCGAGAAACGCGCCAAAACTTTGCCCTGCGCAGCCGTGGAACTGAATACGAATCGTGTCGTCCGGCAAGCCGGCGGAGCCGTGGCGGCGCGCGATCTGTCCGCTGAGCATCGCGCCAACCGTGCGGTGGACATTGCGGATCGGCAGATCGAGGGATACGGGAGTCAGACGCTCGATGGCCTCGCTCGCCTGCTCGATGAGCTTTCCGTCGAGCGCGTCGTAGAGGCCGTGGTCCTGTGCCTGCGTGCAGCGGCGCCCCACATGGCCCGGCATCGGCGGATTGTAGAGCACCGAGGAAAGATCGATGCCTTTGGCTTTCCAGTGTTCGACGTCCGTGCGCTGCGTGAGGCAATCCACGCGGCCGATCATCTCGTCGACTTTCCGGAAACCAAGCTCGGACATGATTCTGCGGAGATCCTCGGCGACAAAGAACAGGAAATTAATCACGTGTTCGGGCTGGCCCTGGAATTTCTTGCGCAGATCGGGATCCTGCGTCGCAATACCCACGGGACAGGTATTCAGATGGCACTTGCGCATCATGATACAGCCCATGGTAACGAGCGGCGTGGTGGCAAAACCGAATTCCTCCGCGCCGAGAAGCGCCGCAATCGCGACGTCGCGCCCAGTCTGCAGCTTGCCGTCCACCTGCACGCGCACGCGGCTGCGCAGATCGTTCATCACCAGGACCTGCTGCGTCTCCGGCAGCCCAAGTTCCCACGGAATGCCGGCGTGCCGGATCGAACTGATCGGCGAAGCGCCCGTCCCGCCGTCGTAGCCGCTGATGAGAATGACGTCGGCATGAGCCTTCGCCACGCCGGCCGCGACCGTGCCCACGCCTACTTCGGCGACAAGCTTCACGGAAATTCGCGCCTGCGGATTGACATTCTTCAAATCAAAAATGAGCTGCGCGAGGTCTTCGATCGAATAGATGTCGTGGTGCGGAGGCGGAGAAATCAGGCCCACGCCGGGAATCGAGTGGCGCACACGCGCGATTACATCGTCCACTTTGTGCCCGGGCAACTGGCCGCCTTCGCCGGGCTTCGCGCCCTGGGCGATCTTGATTTGGAGATCGTCCGCGTTGATCAGGTAATTGGTGGTGACGCCGAATCGCGCTGAAGCCACCTGCTTGATCGCGCTGCGGCGCAAATCGCCGTTCGCGTCCGGATGGAAGCGGGCTTCATCCTCGCCGCCTTCGCCGGTGTTTGACTTCCCGCCGATGCGGTTCATCGCAATCGCCAGCGTCTCGTGCGCTTCCTTGCTGATCGAGCCAAAGGACATGGCGCCGGTCGCGAAGCGCTTAACGATTTCAGACGCGGGCTCGACTTCCTCGATGGAAACGGCTGGGCCGGCCGCTTTGAACTCGAACATGCCGCGCAGCATCTGCAGATCGCGGTTTTGCTGATTCACGATTTCCGCAAATTCGCGGAACGTCTCGAACTTCGACTGCCGCACAGCGTGCTGCAGCTTGCTGATGGTCGAAGGGTTCAGCAGGTGGCGCTCGCCGCGCACGCGAAACTGGTATTCGCCGCCAACGCGAAGCTCCGTGTCCGACAGGTGCGGCGGTTGCATCGCGAATTCGTGTTTCATCAGCGCTTCGCGGGCCAGCACTTCCATGCCGATGCCCTCGATGCGCGATGATGTTCCCGTAAAATATTTTTCGACGAGCGACCGGTTGAGCCCGATAGCCTCAAAAATCTGCGCGCCCTGATAGCTTTGCAGCGTGGAGATCCCCATCTTCGAAAATGTTTTTAGAAGCCCCTTGTCGATGGACTTCATATAGCTCTTGAACACTTTGTCCCAGTTGTATTCCGCCGGGAACGCGCCAGACCGGTGAAGATCTTCCAGTGTTTCTATCGCGAGGTACGGATTCACGGCGCTCGCGCCGTAGCCGAGGAGCAGGCAGAAATGCATCACCTCGCGCGGCTCGCCCGATTCGACAATCAACGCAACCTGGTTGCGAGTCCCCTCGCGGATCAGGTGGTTGTGAACCGCCGAAAGCGCTAGCAGGCTGGGGATCGGCGCGTATTCGTGGTCCACGCCGCGATCGGTCAGAATCAGCAGTGTGTAGCCGGACTTGATCGCCAGCGACGCGCGGCGACACAGGGTTTCAATCGCCTCCTCGAGCTGATGCTCGCCGCCAGTCACACGGAACAGCATGGGCAGACTCGTTGCCAGGAAATTGCCCCAGCTGACGCGGCGCAGCTTTTCGAGCCGCCAGTTGGAGATGACCGGGTGGCGCAGCTTCAGCGTGTGGCAATTCTTCGGAGTTTCGTCCAGGATGTTGCCTTCGCTTCCAATATAGGAATTGAGCGACATCACGAGCCCTTCGCGAATCGAGTCGATCGCCGGGTTGGTGACTTGCGCGAAGGTCTGCTTGAAATAGTTGAAGAGCAGTTGCGGTTGGTCCGACAAACACGCAAGCGGCGTGTCGATTCCCATCGAGCCAACGGGCTCCTCGCCGCCGAGGGCGGAGGGTAACAGAATCGTTTTCAGATCTTCGTCCGTGTAGCCAAAGGCTCGCTGCCGCATCAGGATCGTGTCGTGATCGGTCGGCAGGACGTGCGTCGGGCTCGGCAGATGATCGAGCGTGATCTGGTTTTCTTTCAGCCACTGTGCGTACGGCTGCCGTCCCGCCAGTTGCTTTTTGACTTCTTCATCTGTAATCAGCCGCTTCTGTTCCGTATCGACCAGGAACATACGGCCGGGCGCCAGTCTGCCCTTCATGCGGACTTCCTCTGGCTTGATGGGCAGCACCCCGGCTTCGGAGGCCAGAACCGCCAGGCCGTCGTTCGTCACGACGAAACGGCCCGGGCGCAGTCCGTTTCGATCGAGCTTCGCGCCGATCACTCGCCCGTCGGTGAAGGCTACCGCTGCCGGACCATCCCACGGTTCCATCAGCGACGCGTGATACTCGTAAAACGCCTTGATGTCCTCGGGCATGGTGGCGTCGTGATCCCACGCCTCCGGAATCAGCATGGACATCACGTGGGGAAGCGAGCGGCCGGAAAGCGTCAGGAGCTCCACGGCGTTGTCGATCATGGCGGAGTCGCTGCCGCCCGGCGTGATAATCGGCATCAGCTTCTGGATGTCGTCGCCAAACAGCGGCGAAGCCAGCACGGATTGCCGCGCGTACATCCAGTTCATGTTCCCGCGCAGCGTGTTGATTTCCCCGTTGTGGCAAACGTAGCGATACGGGTGAGCAAGCTTCCAGCTCGGAAATGTGTTGGTGGAAAAGCGCTGGTGCACGAGGCACAGCGCACTGCTCAGCTCGGGATCCAGAAGCTCCCCGTAGAAATCGGTGATTTGTGGCGCGAGCAACAAACCCTTGTACACAATCGTGCGCGAGGAAAGGGAGGGAATGTAGAAAAAGTCCTTTTCCTTGAGGTCGGTCTCCTCTACGGCTGATTCCACGCGTTTCCGCACGATGTACAGCTTGCGTTCGAGCGCATCCTGGTCCATTCCCGGCCCGCCGCGAATGAAAATCTGCTCGATGTAGGGCTGGGAGGCGCGCGCCAGACGCCCGATCGTGTTGCCGTTGAGCGGCGTGTCGCGCCACCCGAGGACCGTCAAACCTTCCTCGCACGCAACTTTTTCGATGATCCCTTCGCAAAGGAGCCGGTCTTGCGGATCGACCGGCAGAAAAACCATGCCCACACCATATTCGCCGGGCGAAGGCAGCGAAAAACCCAGGCTCGCCGCTTCGCGCGCAAAGAAAGCATGCGGAATCTGGATCAGAATCCCCGCGCCGTCGCCGGTCTGCGGATCGCATCCGCACGCGCCGCGATGCGCGAGATTGACCAGAATCTGGATGCCCTTCAGCACGATGTCGTGAGACTTCCGCCCTTCAATGCTCGCGACAAACCCGATGCCGCAAGCGTCGTGTTCGTGCTCGGGGCGGTACAACCCCTGAGCTGGCGGCAAGCCTCGAAATGGATATAGTTCGCTCATGTGAGCCACGATCAGCAATCGAGCGGCAGCAGAAGCAACCGTCGAACCACTTGCATCCGATTTTCCTGCCGCCCGTCAGCCGCGGTTCCTGCTAACGCCACAGTCTCACTGATTCAACGCCTGACGAGCATTTGATCCAAATACTTCGACAGCGACTCCGGGCGCTTTTTGTAAACCCAGCCGCAGCCGGGAAAGCGGCCCCTCATACGCTCCAACGCCATCTCCTAATCGGCACTTCCGGAAGGTACTTATCTTACCATTGCTCCGGCTGGTTGTCCGCAGGGCATTGGCCATCTCACTTTCTGATCCAATGTATTATTTTTTTGGATTTATGCCGGGTATCCGCCGGGATTCTGCTATAATTCCGCGACCAAAATTATGGATTTTGACCAACTCACGACCTTCATTGAAATCGCCAAACTCGGCAGCTTCTCGCGCGCCGGACAGAAACTGTTTCGGTCTCAACCGGCCGTCAGCGCGCAAGTGCGCCAACTCGAGCAGGAGTACGGCGAAAAGCTGTTCGACCGCGGCCGAAAATCGGTGCGGCTAACGTCCGCCGGGGAAACCCTCTTCGAATACGCCGTTCGGATGGTGAATCTGCGCGCCGAATCGGTGCGCGCCGTGGCCGACAAGGCGACGACTCCCCGCGGCGTGCTCGCCCTCGGCGCGAACGAAGCGACATGCCTGTACGTTTTGCCGGAGATTTTTGCGGAGTACCACCGCCTCTATTCGGCGGTGCAGATCAACATTTACCGCAACTTCAGCCACAAAGTCCTGCAGAAAGTCGAGGACGGCTCGATCGACGTCGGCATCGTGACGCTCCCGGCGAAATCCCCGAGCCTGAAGATCCATCCGATCTACCGTGACCGCGTCATGCTGATGGTCAATCCGCGAAATCCCCTGGCCAAAGCCAAGACCGTCCGCATGAGAGATATCGCCACGCAGCCTTTGATCTTCCCCCGGACCGGCTACACGCGGCAGCTTTTGGATAAGCACTTCCGGCCTTTCCGGTCACAGTTGCAAATCACGATGGAGCTGACGAGCGTCGGGATGATCAAGTGCTTCGTCGCCGCGGGTCTTGGCGTGTCGCTTATCAGCGCGAGCTTTGCGCGAAATGAAGTCCGGGCCGGCGAAGTGAAGCTTATTCCAATCGCCGACGTGGAGCTGTGGCGTGAACTGGGGATCGTTTACCGGCGCGACCGCACGCTGCCCCGTTCGGCCTCCGCATTCATTACCCTCGTGCGGCAGCGGGCTGCGGAAAATCCCGACCTGGAAATTGTGAACGAGCGCTAGGTCGCCCCCCCCCAGAATTCTTACCGAACCGCGATCGGCGTGATGGTCGAGCCAGTCCCGCCTTCGATCTTCAAGGGCGTCATGATGTACGCGGTTTCGTACGCGCGCTCCGCCGCCAGTTGCTCGAGTTTTAGATTTTCGACGAGGTAGACCCCATTGACAATCAGAAACATCGCGTGAATCGGCAGCGCCACTTTTTGGCCCGGGTACGGGCGGACCTCGACACAGCACGTATCCGTTCCCACCAGCATCGGATTCTGCGTGACGAGCCACTCCCCCGCCTCGATGCCGATGCCCGGCGAGGATGCTAAATACTTCCCTTTGTCTTTGACCGTGTACAGCTTTCCCCAGCCCGTGTTGATCATGACGGCGTCACCGGCCTCCAGCGTCACCTTTTCTTTTGCCAGCGCCTGCTGCAAATCGTCTGCCGTGATGACGTAGCCGCCGGGCAACATGTCCACATTCTTCAATCCCGCAACGTCGATGAGCACGCCGCGCGTCATGATGTCCGGGATCTTCTCTGCGCCGAGAAACGGGAAACCGAGCCGGCCGCCGCCGGTGAGATCGTCTCCCACCGTGAAGCTCATCTCATGACCGGTGAAGCAGTTGTAATACTTTCCGCCGTAAATCTGATGCGCGAAGGCATCGATCTGCGTGCCGACCTGGCCGAGTTCCGTGATTACGATTTCTTCGTTCTCGCCGCGCGTGCCCGGGTCGGTCGCCGTGCTGCGCTTCATGTGCAAGTCGAAGCGCCGTCCCGGAACGAGCGGCAGTTCTCCCGAGAGGTGGAATCCGAGGGAAAAGACTTCGCCCGTATGGATCAATTTCGAGGCCTTAAGGGCCATTTCCGGCTTCATGAGATTGCCGGAGCCGATTTCGTCCCGCGCGCCCCACTTGGAAGGGCATCGCTGCACCTCGCTGGGCATCTCCCATGATTGCGCGTACGCGGTGCTGGCCGCTGAGCCCATCAGCAACGCCAGCCATATCATTCGAACGAATCCAAAAGATCGCATGTCTTTCCTCCCCGGGAATTGGCCTTCCGAATTGACTCAGGTTTATAGACTCAACCAGCGGGACACCGCAACAAAATAAGGACCGAAGTAGCGCCATCGCAATCCAGTCAGGAGTCGGCTTCGAAGCTGAAATCACTTGCGGGTATCCGGTAAATCCGGAGGAGGTTACTTTGGGGATTCCGAACGCTGCTCGAGGTCCTGGAAGTTGAGGAAATCTTCACAGACATATTCCAAGAGACTCCAGTCTGGTTTCAACTCGAAACGCATGTGCGAGACCCACGGCTTCGAATAAGACTTCGGATCGTCAATCGTGATGTCATCGATCATGGTGTCGCGGCCGACGCGTTGTATGCGCTCGACAAGGTGAAGGGCATCGCTATGCGGATGTCCTACCGAGTCCAGCCAGCTCTTATCGTTGAAACCCACCGTGTCCACGACGAGTGTGTTCCCTTCCCACCTTCCGATGGAATCGCCCATCCACGTAGGATTCAAATCCGGGGGATGCGGCCGCCCATCGGTATAGATTTCGCGCACAATGTGATCATATTCGAAGAGCATGATCACCCGGCCCTGGCTCTGCACAATTTCGAACGGAGCGCCCAATCGCGACGTATAGATTCGCGGGACGCCTGGAGGAAAACACTTTAGAGCCGGATCGTTTGACTCAGCCAGGGAGACTCCTTTCGCACCGCCGTTCGGTTTGGCCGCATTGAATTTCTCCTCGCCCCATGGCGTCATCGGTGCGATCTCGTTGCCGAGAGATGCAGTGAGCTCGAAAATGGTGTACTGCCGTTTTTTGTCCGGCGCGCGCCGCGCTCGTCTCCAGAGTCCGGTGAGATCGTGCGCCGGAGCTTTGGCGGCTCGCTCCGGCGCCGTCTGGCCTCGCATGCCTGGCCAAGAGAAGAGAACTACCACGACAACAAAGGCCGGAAGCCAACTCCGATTACTGCGCATAATCTTCGCCGCGCTCAACGGTGAGGACTTTGCCGTTAGGCAACGCAAGCTTGCTGAGGCGCATGGTATTCGAACCGTTTTTGGCGAGATTGCCGGTGATGCTGATTTGGTCTCCCGGCTTAATGGAATTCTTCGTCCAGCCGTACCGGGATAGGCTCGCCACACTGACGGCTTCGGCGACCCATTTGTGAACGACTCCGGCGCTATCGGTCACATCGAAAAAGATTTCTGAATGAGGATTGATGAACTGGAAATCCGTCACGGTTCCTTTCAGGGTGGTCAGAGTCTTCGAATCGTACGAGTTCGAACCGTGATGTGCGAAGACCGGAGCATGAACAACGAGAAGGCCAACAGCCAGGGCAAAAGGAACGAAGCGATTGCCTTTCATGTGGACCTCGATTGAAACGCAATATTTCACGCCATCTTGTAAATTGTCAACGCGAAAACCCAAGCCCTACGCGGAGCGGTCGCGGAGCAGGCGCAGCATGTCTGGATCCGAATTTCTTGCAACGGGGTGATCCGCTTCCGCAGGTTCCGGGATTTCGCCTTCGCCGGCGGCCAGAAACAAATTGGCTTCGAGGCCGTGCTGTTTGTCATAAAGTTCGCGGTAGCGGCCCGCGGCGGCATAGAGCGAAGCGTGCGTCCCGCGTTCGATAATTTTTCCTGCTTCGACCACGAGGATCTGATCCGCCCGGCGAATCGTCGAAAGACGGTGCGCAATGACGAACGTAGTGCGCCCACGCATGAGCTGCGCGAGACCCTCCTGAATCAGCATTTCGGACTCGGAATCGAGGCTCGACGTCGCTTCGTCCAGAATCAGGATGCGCGGATCGGCCAGAATCGCGCGCGCAATCGAAACGCGCTGGCGCTGCCCGCCGGAGAGTTTGACTCCGCGCTCGCCAATGATCGTGTCGTACTTCTCGGGAAAGCGCTCGGCAAATTCATCGACGCGCGCGATCCGGCACGCGGCAAGAATATCGTCTTCGCCGGCATATGGCCTTGAAAAGGCCACGTTCTCACGAATCGAGCCGTCAAACAGGAACGACTCCTGCAACACGACGCCGAGGCGCGTGCGGTAGGAATCGAGACGCACGGTCGAGAGATCGACGCCATCCACCAACACGCGCCCCTCGGCGGGCACATGAAACGCCGCGACGAGTCCGATAATCGTGGATTTTCCAGACCCGGACGAGCCCACCAGCGCCGTCACCGTTCCGGGTTGGGCGCTGAAGCTGACATCCTGCAACACGGGCTTGCCCGGCTCGTAGGCAAAGCTGACGTGATCGAACGCGAGTTCGCCGACGATATCCGGCAGCGTGACGGTGCGGCGCGGGTCTTCATCCTCGGGTCGCTCGCTGAGCACCTCGCGCGTGCGTTCTAGGCCGGCGACAGCTTCCGTGAGTTGCGTGCCGATGCCGACCACCTGAAAAACGGGCGCGATCATAAACGCCAGAAACGCCGTATAGCTCATGAACGCGCCGACCGTGAGCTTTCCTTGAAGGACTTGGTGCGCGCCAACCAACATCACCAGCGCGCCCACTACGCCGCCGAGCGCCGTCGTAGAAAAACTCATCATGGACATGGTTGTGAGCGACCGAATCACGTTCTCGAGCAGGCGATGCACCCCCCCGGTGAACACCTCATGTTCGCGCTCCTCGGCGTGATAGCCCTTCACGACGCGCACGCCGGAAAGAGATTCCGTGAGCCGTCCGCTCACCTCGGCGTTGATTTTTGCGCGCTCGCGGAAGATCGGCCGCAGCACGCTGAACGCCTTGCGCAGGCCAAGCATGCTCACGAGCAACAGCGCGAATGCCAGGCCCGTCATCACCGGACTGATGCGCAGCAGCATGAACAAGGCAATGCCCGCCGTCAGCAAGCCGCCCAAAAATTCCACAAGACCCGTGCCGATCAGATTGCGCACACCCTCGACGTCACTCATGATGCGCGAGACGAGCGCACCCGTCTTGTTCGCGTCGTAGTAGGCGACCGACAGCCGGCCCACGTGCTCCTGTACTTTGCGCCGCAGTTCGGTGATCATCCGCTGCGCTGCCTTGGACAGGGTTTGCGTCAGCGTGTAGGAAGTCACGCCCTGCAGCAACGTCGCCAAAAGTACTCCTCCCACGAGCGGCACGAGAAGCCGGGTCTGGTGATGGATCATCACGTTGTCGACCAGGTATCTCGTCGTGTAGGGAAGCGCGAGGCCGGAAATGCGGTTGATGGCCATCAGCACGAGCCCTATCGCCAGCAGGCCGCGCCGAGGACTCATCAACGCCCAGATTTCGGGCAATTGATCCAGGAATCGTGTCGCCTTTGTTTTGCTTGGGTCAGCGGCATCGCGCGCGTGCCGTGCCGAGCCATGGCCGCGCTCCGCGCGTGCAGCCATGCCGCGCTGCGACCCCATGCCGCCAAATCCGCCCGCCATTCTCATCGTTTAGCCATATTAGAGGATTTGTCCACCCGTCACCACTCACTTGAGGAATACCGGTGCGCGGCCTCCCCAAGCCTATGTGCATGAGATGCTTGCAATCCGTGACTGGTCGCGAATGGCCGTGTCTCGAAAGTAAGATTGCGACCTGCTTGACAAAGGGAGCGGGCGTTTGTTCTTATCGCTTCTGCCCAATGGCAGCCGGAGAGTCGCACCGCAGAAAGCCGTGCGGACCTGAATGGTAGATTTGAGGATTTTCGAAACGCCGCTGGAAATTCACAGGTAAAATGGCGCAAACGCAATTTTTGCCGTCCAGGCCGTGCGGCATATCGTTTTCATGTCGACACTGCAACGCGGAACGAGAAAGATGCCGCTTGTAGAACACTCACAACGGAGAGATCCAAAATGTCGAAGCTTCGCCTGGCGATGGCTTGCTGGAACTATGACCGTACGCGCGCGCTGCTCGAGGACCGTATCCCCGTCGACGGGATCGACTTGACGTACATCAACATCCCGGTCGAAGAAACCTTTTTTCGGATGATCCGGCACCGCGAATTTGATATCGCCGAAATGTCGCTTTCTTCCTACACGCTTTCGACGTTCCGGGACCCAAAACCGTTTGTCGCCATTCCGGTTTTTCCTTCACGCTACTTCCGGCACTCCTGCATCTTCATCAATCGCAACAGCGGCATCCGCCAGCCAAAGGACCTGATCGGGAAACGGGTGGGAATTCCGGAATATCAGCTGACGGCGTGCGTATGGATTCGCGGGATTTTGAGCGACGAATATAAGGTCCCGATTTCCAGCGTTACCTACCTGCGCGGTGGGGAGGAAACCCCTGGGCGAACCGAGAAGCAGGCTATTTCCCTGCCGCCGGAAATCCGCCTCGAAAATATCCCTCCGGACAAGACCTTGTCGCGCATGCTTCGCGATGGAGAAATCGACGCGGTCTACTCTCCGCGAACTCCGTCCACGTTCGCGCCGGGCTCCGGAAGTGTGGGCCGTCTGTTTGAGAATTACGAAGAGGTCGAAAAGGAGTATTACAAGCGGACGAAGATTTTTCCCATCATGCATACGGTGGTCATCCGCCGTGAGATCTACGAAAAGCATCCCTGGGTCGCGCAATCGCTCTATAAAGCATTTGTCCTGGCGCAGCGCGAGGCCTATGAAGATCTGTTCGAGACGGCGGCGCTCAAGTCAATGCTGCCGTGGCTCATCCGCCACGCGGAGGACACGCGTGAACTGATGGGGGAGGATTTCTGGCCCTACGGACTCGAGCCCAACGTGCATGGCCTGAGCACGTTTCTTCGCTACTCCCACGAGCAGGGATTAGCCAAGCGCTTGCTCAAGCCTGAGGAACTGTTCGTTCCGGAAGCTATGGAATCATTCAAGATCTGAGGATGCCTGTTTCAGGCTAGGGACTTCACATTTCAAAGTTCCAATCTCAAATCTGAAATTCAGATTTGAAAACTCGGCGCACCGCAAGCCCGCCAGGAAGAGAACCTCCGAATGGCTGAAAGCGGACCGGAAAATTCGCTTCGCTGGTGGGCCCTCGAACGCGGCGACGTAGACGCTACCATCGCCCAGGTAGGCTTCAACCTGGCGCCGATCATTATCCCCGCCCTTCTTCTCGCTCCGGTCGGCATTGGAATGGAATTCAGCATGGGGCATATGCTGCCGGGTTATGCCCTGGGTTTTTTCGCCGGCTCGCTCGGACTGACGGCGCTGGCGGTGGGACTCGCGAAACGCGAAGGCCGCGTCGACGTCACGGCCCACGTCTACATCAACAATGTGCCGGGCATCATCGCCTACACGCTGTCCGTCATGCTCCCCGTGTATCTGCAAACGCACGATCAGGAACTGGCCTGGAGAATCGGGGCGGCAGCGGTCGTGTGGACGGGAGTCATTAAGCTTGTGGCGGCGCCATTTGCGGGAGTGATTCGCAAATTCATTCCCAGGCCCGCAATGATGGCGGTCTTCGGCGCGGCCATGTACACCTATTTGGCCTTGGTCCTGCTCCAACGGCTCTTCGACCAGCCGCTGGTGGGGATTGTCGCCCTGGTGCTTGTCTCGTCGACGGTCCTCGCGAACGTGCCCATAACCAAGTGGAGGATTCCGCCATTCCTCCTCGTCTGGCTCGTTCCCCTGGCGATCGGATGGGCAGTCCATTACGTTCACCCCGTCTGGCAAGGTATTTCCCTGCAACTTCCGTTCGTGCGAACTCCAGGCATGCTGCAGGCCGTGCGGTTTGCGATTCCTTATCTTTCCGTTATTGCGCCGGTGGCCATGTATCAGGTGTTGCAGGCCATCGCGTCCGTGGAAGGCGCGAGTTCAGCCGGGGACAACTACGACGCCCGCCTCATCGTCGCTTGCGACGGGCTCGGAACCTTTCTGTGTGGCGCTGCAGGAAGCACGATTACGCCCGTCATCGCCGCGCTGCATCCGCCCTATAAAATCATGGGCGCGCGCATCGGCTTTAGTTTCTGGACCGCCGTGATCTTCCTCGCCGCATTCATGAGCGGGCTTTTCTTGTTCGTGACCCAACTCTTTCCCTGGGCCATTCTCTCCGCGATGATCGCGTATGTTTCGATCGGAGTGGGACGAACAGCCATCCTCCGCGTGGACCAGAAGCATGTGAACGCGGTGCTGCTGGGCCTTGTTTTGCCCGCCGGAGCGGTGGTCGCATCCGCGGTGGGTTCTGCGCTGCCGGCGTTGAGGCTCTCGATCTCGAATCCCCAGGTTCAGGACGAGCTGAATCGCTCTATTTACTGGTCGTCGATTCAAGGCCTTGGCAACGGGTTTCTTTTTCTCGTGCTGGTAGTTTCCGCGCTCATCACCGAGATGACGGACCGGCATTTTAGCCGCGCCGCCATCTGGTGCCTGATCGGCGCGGCTCTCTCCTGGTTTGGGCTCATGCACTCGCCGACGCTTCAGTGGGGCGCGCAACCAATGTATGCTGCTGGATGGCTGACGGCGGCGCTCATTGTGTATTCCGCGCGCTGGTGGCAGGGCGATCTCGCGGCGTCCAGCTAGAGACTCGCCGGCTCGAAACGCCGCAGCTTGTCAGTCTCGTTTGACGGTGCTAAAAGAAAGTCATGGACAAAGCGGCCACGGCTCTCGTTCCGGGCGAGTTCAGGCGGCACCTCTTCTACGAGACTTCCCATTCGCCCTCCCTTGCCGAACTCGTCGGCTACGAAAAAGCCAAGGAGATTATCGATTTCTGCTTCATCGCCAACCCGTACTATCCGACAGCGGCCATGCTCCGCGACCTCCAGGAGAATTTACCCAACCTGATCAAGTCCTATCCGTCCAGCAATCCGGCCACAAGCCAAACGCATCTCGCGTCCGTCCTGCACGTAAATCCAGATCATCTCATCATCGGGAACGGCGCAACCGAGCTCATCGTCCTGATCAACACGACGTTGATTGATCGCATTGCCGTGCCCGTTCCGACCTTTGGCGAATACATCGAGAAGCTGAAGGACCAGCGCGACGCGGAGCTCTACTCCCTGAATCCCGGCGAGCGATATACGCTCCACTTGCCGCGATATCTCGACTGGGTGCGCAAGCGCGGCCTCAAGGCGCTTCTGGTCATCAATCCCGGCAATCCGACGGGACAGCTTTTCGATCTCGACGAAATGATCGAGTTTCTACACCAAGCGAAGGACATGGAACTCGTGATCGTTGACGAGTCGTTCATCGACTTTGCCGGCGATCCCATTCCGAGCCTGCTTCAAGTGGCCAGCCAGTTCTCCAACTTGCTCCTCGTGCGCAGCATGAGCAAGCACTGCGGCATTCCCGGCCTGCGCCTCGGCTATTGCTACAGCGAGAATCTGTACATCCTGAACCGGATGCGCCAGTTCATCCCCACTTGGAATGTGAACACGCTGGCACAATATTTTCTGTCGCAACTTCCTGTCACCGATGCGGATTACCACGAAGCGCGCAAGCGGCTGATCGGTGACGTCCGCTGGCTGTATGACTCCCTGAAGGCGACTCGTGCGATCGATGTGTATCCCACAGGTGCCAATTTTGTGCTGTTCAAGATTAAGACCGGCATGACGGCGGCCGATCTGCAAGGACTCCTGTTGAGAGATCACAAACTCTACGTGCGCGACTGTTCCAACAAAACCGGCATGGACGAGTACCACATCCGCGTCGCTTCGCAGGGCCGCGAGAAAGACGCCCGGCTCGTGAGCGCGCTCCACACGTTGCTCCCATGAAGCGTCCCGCGGTTCTCGTCGTCACGCGCCGGACCACTCGAAAGAACAAGTACATCGATTATGTCGGGGAGCTTCACCTCGCGCTCCTCGTCCGCCTGAAAACGCTGCCGGTCCTGGTGCCCGTCGTGGAGGGATCGCGCGCATGTGTGCCGGACTATACAGCGGAAATGCGCGGCCTTCTGCTGGTGGAGGGTGAAGACATCCAGCCCAAATATTTTCGCGCCACACAAGACAATTATCGCTACCTGGAAAAAACCCACCCGTTAAAGGACGAAATTGAAATCGCGCTGATCCGCCATGCATTGCGAAAGAAACTTCCCATTCTCGGCATCTGCCGTGGCTCGCAACTGCTCAACGTTGTCTGCGGCGGCACGCTGTACGGCGACGTGCAGAAGGAGAAGAAATCGCGCCTGAAACACATCGACTACGCCCACTATGACGCCTACCGCCATGCCATTTCGGTCGTTCCCAAGACTCCTCTGCACACGTGGTACGGCCGAAAAACGCTGCGCGTGAACAGCTACCATCACCAGGGAGTGCGCGGCCTCGCGCCGCGGTTCCGGCCCATGGCCTGCGCAAACGATGGATTGATTGAGGGCTATTACGACCCGAAGGAAGAGTTTGTCGTCGGGCTCCAGTTTCATCCGGAGCGCCTGCTGGAGGAACCAGCCGGCAACTGGCGCATCTGGAGAGCGTTCGGCGCGGCGGTGTATCGCGCCCACGCGAGAAAAAATCCCCACTCGTAGTGTGAATCAGTTGCTGGCGCGCAGACTCGAGCCAGCAATGTAGAAATAGCCGACTTTGTTGTTGGCAGGTGTGCCAAACCACATCCGTCCCTGCGCATCGAGATAGAATTCCCGCATCGTGTTTTCCGCCTGCGGGAAGGGATATTCGGTCACGTGGCCGGTCTTCGGATCAAGGTTCCCGATCACGTCGAGGTGTTCCGACGAATACCATAGCGTGTGGTTTTTATCGATCTCCAACGCGTAAGGACTCGCCTCTGGACCAGGTAGCGGAAACTCCTTAAACGTTTCCGTCTTGGGATCGAACTGCGCCAGCTTGCCCGCCTGGAATTCGGCGAACCAAATGGTGCCGTCGGAGTCAACTTGAATGCGGCGCGGACGCGCATCGGGCGTAGGCGGCTGCCATAGCGTTACTTTCAGGGTTTTGGCATCCACTTTGCCGATTTTTCCGTTTGGAACAAATTCGGCAAACCAGCAATTTCCATCTTTGTCGAGCGCCAAGCCATATACGGAGGGGACCTCTTTGAACTGCGTGAACTTTTGCGTCTTCGGATCGAATACCGTCAGCGGATTCCCAGTCGCCCACACCCGGCCCTGCGAATCGATCCGCAGCGTATGCTTCGATCCACCGTCCATGATGCCTTCTTTTCCGGGAATATAGGAGTCTTGATACTCGGTGATCGTCCCGGTCTTGGGATCCCAACGCCCGAGCTTGTTGGCTCCTTGCTCGGTTAGCCACACGCTGCCATCCGGCGCCGGGACTGCTGAGTGAATCGCGGCCGTGCCCTGATTCGGCACCGGATATTCCTGCACCTCTCCCGTCCGGGGATCGAGGCGGCCGATTTTATTTGCCCTGCCGTAATAGGGCATCCAATAATTTCCATTCTTATCCGGAAACGCGCTCCACGGCATGCGGTTCGGCCCGGGCAATTCGTATTCGACATAGACGATCTTCATCGCCTCATCGCCAAAGGATCGCACTGTTTCCTTATATTTTGGATTTTCGGTTGGGGACTTGGGAAGGGTGGAATCCTCGCCAAAAACCGAGTTGAGATACGAAGTGACATCGGCCTTGTTCTGATCGTTGAATGGAATCCCAAACGAACCCAAAAAGAAGTGCATCGCTTCTGTCATGTAATTGACGCGATCGCGCCAACCTTCTTCATCGCGGCGCACCGAAACCATGCGTGATTGAAAACCATGGCACCCGAAACACCGGTCCACCAGCAAAGACTTCCCTTTCCCGTCCGGAAGCAACACCTCACCCTGATATTGGGACAAATCGGCCCAGCGCACCATGCCTTGCGCCAACGCGAAATCGTAAGACGCGGCCTGGTCCGCCGCCAAATTCACGTCGCTGCGCGGATTGGCCCGAAATCCGATCGCCCGGATTTGCAGCTGATATTTTCCGGCAGGCAAATTCTCCATCTGGTAGCGGCCGTCCTTGTCCGTCAGCACGCTGGTCAGCATGCGCGTGGCCGTGTTCTGCGCTTGAACGAATGCACCTCGAAAAGGTGCTCCGTCGGGGCCTTTCACTGTCCCGGTCACCGTCGCCGCCTGGTCGAATGAGGCAAGAAATAAAAATACAATCAAAAGACCCAAGCACTTGGAAGCTACTTTCATGGCTCCCCTCTTTTCCGCGTCCCAAAATGACGCCTGCCCAAAACCAGGAACGGACCCTGCCCCACACGAGTGGCAGATCTGCCCTTGCCGCTGGAACACGCTTCAAATTCTACCGCAATCCTAATCCAACAGGATAGGCATGCAGAGTACGGGTTCCACATGGAAGTCGAGGCGGTTGATCTCTTGCAGCGCGCAGCCCAACATGGCGCTGCGGCAGGTTTCGAGAGTGATGATGAACGGCAGAGCGGAATGCGGATAGCCCGGCCGCTGCAATACCGCGTCAATGCCAATCCCATAGCGTGACAAGACGGTCGCCACAGCCGCAATTATCCCCGCGCGATCTTTCACCACAAACCGCAAATAATAGGGCGCCGTGAATTCACCGCTCACGTCCTTTGGCGTTTCGACTTCATGCAGGTTGCTGGATGGAGCTGCGCCGCTGCGCGCGATGGAATACAAATCGGAGACGACCGCGACCGCCGTCGGATCTCCGCCCGCTCCGAAACCGGAAAACACCATCTGCCCGGCATACTGCCCGGTGGCCATCACGAGATTCTTGCTACCCTCGACGTGAGCCACTAGGGAAGACACCGGAACCAGCGCGGGCCGCACAAATCCGCGCACGCTGAGGCCGTCTTCCGTTTCCTTTTTTGCCAAGGAAATCTGCCGAATGGTGCAGCCCAACTCCCGCGCGTAGGCAAAATCCACTGCTTCCACGGAGGAAATCGGCCAGCACGGAATCTGCTCGCTTTGCAGGCGGACGCGCAGCCCAGTCTGCGCCAGAATCACAAGCTTCGCGCGCGCGTCGTAGCCTTCGACGTCGCTCGTCGGATCGGCTTCGGCAAAGCCCAGTTCCTGCGCCTCCCGCAGAGCCGATTCGAAGTTCGCGCCCGTCGCTTCCATCTTGGTCAGAATAAAATTGCACGTGCCGTTGAGCACCCCGGCGATTTTGTACAAGCGATCCCCGGCGAGGCCCTCTTGAATCCCCATGATCGCGGGAATCCCTCCGGCGACCGACGCCCCAAATTCGAGCCGCTTGCCCGCCTGCTGCGCAAGGTCCACGAGTTCCGGCCCGCTCTCGGCAATAAGCAGCTTGTTCGCCGTGACCACGGATTTTCCGGTGCGAAGCGCTTTGCGAATCCAATCGCCGGCTGGTTTTACTCCTCCCGCGAGCTCCACAAAAATATCGACGTCCGAGGAAAGCACTTCGTTGATGCTTTCCGTCCAGCGCACGCTCGCCGGCACCCAGTCCACTTTCTTTCGCGCGACGCTGCGGTTGAAAATATGCGTCAGTTCAAAGGTGTCGCTTGCTTCCTGGCACAATAGTTTTGCCACCGAGCGGCCCACGGTGCCGAAGCCGGCAATCGCAACTCTCAGCTTCTTCCTGCGGCCGAGGGGCTTCTTCACTAGAACAAGCTTGCCGCGGGACCGGCCCTTCAATTTTACGGGTTTGGATTTTGCCGCCAACGCCGCACCTCGCTGAGAACTGGAAACAAAATATTGTCGGCTTTTCAGACCGCAAGGATTATAAGGTATTTTGGTTTCCAGACACGTAAGTCTGATGGAAAGGCGCGGGAATGCGACTTCCAATGCCGCGGGGAATCCAATGAATTATGGCGCAGATTGACCAACGGCTGCCGCAGAACGTTGAAGGTGAATTCTACGTCGACGCAAGCTGCATCGACTGCGACGCCTGCCGCCAGATTGCGCCGGCAAGCTTCCGCGATCACGGCGGCCGGTCGAGCGTTTACCGCCAGCCGCAAAATCCCGGCGAACTTCATCGGGCGTACATGGCGCTCGTGGCGTGCCCCACGGCGTCGATTGGGACCGTATCGCGGCGCAGCGCCCGCTCCGGCGTCGAAGCGTTCCCGCTGCACGTCGTCGACGACGTTTATTTTTGCGGTTTTACTTCGGAATCGAGCTTCGGCGCCTGGGCCTACCTGATTGTGCGGCCGCCGGAGCGCGGCGGAAACATCTTGGTGGATTCGCCGCGATTCAACAACCCCCTCGTGAAACGCATCGAGCAAATGGGCGGCGTCAGCCTGATGTTTCTTTCGCACCGCGACGACATCGCCGACCACGCCAAATTTGCCGCTCACTTCCATTGCCCGCGCGTCATGCATCAGGCGGAGAGCGCCGTGGCCCGGGGCATGGAGCGCGTGATCGCGGGAATCGATCCCGTCCGCATCGACGGCGATCTGGAAATCGTTCCTACGCCCGGGCACACGCGCGGCCACCAGGTTTTGCTTTATCGCGACAAGGTGCTGTTCACCGGAGATCATCTGGCCTGGTCGCCCGAACGCGAAACCTTGACCGCCTTCCGCGAAGTGTGCTGGTATTCCTGGGAAGAACAAACCGACTCCATGGAAAAGCTGCTTGCTTGCCGCTTCGAATGGGTTCTGCCGGGCCACGGACGCATCGGACACGGTTCCGCCGAGGAAATGCACAAACACCTGGAAAATTGCGTTCGGCAGATGAAGCGGGAATGACCTACACGCGCTCGAGGAGAATGGCGATGCCCTGCCCTACGCCGATGCACATCGATGCCAGCGCGTAGCGTCCCTGCGTGCGTTGGATTTGCTTCGCTGCGGTCAAGACGAGCCTCGCTCCGCTCATTCCCAATGGGTGCCCCAGCGCGATGGCACCGCCATTGGGATTCACTCTTTCACTCTCATCAGGCAAACCGAGCTCCCGAGTCACGGCAAGCGCCTGTGAAGCAAACGCTTCGTTCAGTTCGAATACGTCGATATCGTTCATGGAGATTTTGCAGCGCGACAACAGCTTTCGCACTGCGTAGACCGGCCCGATGCCCATGTAGTCCGGCTCGACGCCGACGCTTGCCGCCCCCACGAAGCGCGCAATCGGCGTAAGTCCGAATCTCGAGGCCGCGTCCTCAGAAGCGACGAACATCGCGCAGGCGCCATCGTTGATGCCGGAGGCATTCCCTGCCGTTACGGTACCGTTCTGCCGGAATGGGGTGGGCAACTTGGCGAGCGCCTCCAGCGTGCTATCCGGACGAATGTGCTCGTCCTCGGAAACTATTGTCGCCGCTCCCTTCGAGCCTGGAATACTGACGGGAGTGATCTCTTCCGCAAAGATTCCCGCCCTTTGCGCTGCGGCCGCTTTTTTCTGCGAGCGAAAGGCAAAGCAATCCTGCGACGCGCGGTCCACCCTGTATTTCGCCGCAACGTTCTCTGCCGTTTCCGGCATGGATGCGTTTCCATGGCGTTTCAACATTTGCGGATTCGGAAAACGCCAGCCGATCGTCGTGTCATAAATTTCCGCGGCTCGAGAAAATGCGTTCGCGGCCTTGGGCATGACAAACGGCGCGCGGCTCATGCTCTCCACGCCGCCCGCGATGGCAAGGGCGATCTCACCCGCGGCAATGGCGCGCGCCGCGACCGCGACCGCTTCCATGCCAGAACCGCACAGGCGATTCACGGTCATTCCCGGGACCGCGGGCGGAATCCCGGCGAGTAAGGACGCCATCCGCGCGACGTTGCGATTGTCTTCTCCCGCCTGATTCGCGCAGCCGAGGATTACTTCGTCGACCGATGTCCAGCCGCTCTTCTCAAACCGGTCCCACAGCGCTTTCAGAGGAATCGCTGCCAAATCGTCCGTGCGCACTTGGGCCAGCGCGCCACCGTAACGCCCGATCGGCGTCCGAACCCCTTCACAAATGAATGCGGCCGTCAGTGCGGGCGACCCCTTCCTCGTCTGCGTCCTTCACAAAACAGCTCGGCAGGCACTCTTGTGAGCGCGGCCCCGCAGCGCAAATCTGGGTCTGCGGATCTCGTCTTGCGCTCACAAAAAACCGCAGACTTCATTCCTGACGCGACTGCTGACCTCACGGATTTCCTTGAATGCTGACCAATTCAATTTCAAAAATGAGCGTGGAATTGGGGCCGATGACTCCGCCGGCCCCGTGCTCGCCGTAGGCCAGATTCGGCGGAACGAAAAGCTGCCACTTGGAGCCCACGGGCATGAGTTGGAGCGCTTCTTTGAAGCCGGGAATGACTTTCGTGACTTCAAAGGGGACGGGCTTTCCGATTTTCGCGGAGCTGTCAAACTCGGTTCCGTCGATGAACGATCCCTTGTAGTTGACGAGGACCGTGTCGGTTTCCGCCGGCTTCTTTCCCTGGCCCGCCGTCAACACTTTGTATTGCAATCCGTCAGCGAGCGCGACCACGCCATCTTTCTTTGCATTTTCCGCTAGGAAGTCGTCCCCCTTTTTTTTGTTATCCGCGGCGGCCGCCTCCATGGCTTGCGCCTGCTTCTGCCGTATCTCATCCTGCAGGGCGGTGATCACCAGGCGGAGCTCTTCCTCGCTCATCAGGGGCTTCGCATTCGTAAGCGCGTCTTTCAAACCTTGAACCAATACCGCGGAATCGACGTCGATGCCCTGGGCCATGACACCCTTCCCCATTTCCATACCGATTGCATAGCTGAGCTTGTCTTTCTGTGTCTTGAACGCTGACGCTGGCGCCTCTGGCGGTCCCGGTGCGGGCGCCGGGGCCGGCGCCGGTTTAGGCGCTGTCGCAGGCGCCTGTTGGGCGCTGGCACCGCAGGTGATCAATCCAAGCGCCAAGATTGCCATCCCGATCCGCTTCATTCGTCCTCCTCGATTGAACGACGAGCGTTGGTTTGGCGCCCATCTTCATCTCAAGACGGTAACCGATTGCACGGTGGCGCCGCAAGGTTTCGCCAAGGAGTGGTGAGCGAAATGAGAAACGTGCGAACTCTTGCCGGGCAAGCGGAACTCTGTTTTGAGGAAAGCGTTCGATACCGCCCTGGCGGACGATATTGCGCGAAGGGCAGCACCGTTCGACACGGCCGCGACGGAACAAGATGCCAATCTCATGGCGTCACGGCACAAAATAAGGACGTGCCCTGGGCCTTCGCGACACGATGATCGCAGGGATCGCCCTCGCGTGCCACGTTGCCCTCGCCACTCGCAACGCAAGCCACTTTGAAGGCCTGTCCGCTCCAGTCCTCAATCCCTGAGTGGTCTGAACATACTTCTTCTCACGCCACGATGCTGCCCCAATGGGCGGTCATGTATTCCGCGGAGCGCAACGACAATGCATGGATCGTGAACGTGGGATTCACCGCTCCTTCGGTGGGAAAATTGCCAGGCCCGGCGATGAACAGGTTTGCGACGTCATGCGTCCGGCCGTAGCTGTCGACCACCGAGTCCGTCGGGGTCTTGCCCATGATGGTCCCTCCAAGCAGGTGAGAGAACCCCGGTGTCTGCCCCGACCAAACTTCCTTGGCCGCGGTTGCCTGCATGATCTTGTGCCCCAGGCTGACCTCGAAGTGGAACAGTTTCATGGCCTCGGGGTCCATGGTGTGGTCAATTCGCGCCAGCGGGAAGCCGAATTCGTCCTTCTCGTCAGTCAATTCGATCCGATTTTCTCGAACCGGAATCTCTTCGCCCTGCGCGCCGAATCGCGTGAGCCCGCGCGCCGCTTGTTTCATGAAGTCATGCAGCGGCGCGCCGAACACGTCGCCGTGCCCGCCGGCAAATCCGAGCAGGTCGCTCGGCTTCATCGCCGTACCGATGAACCAAGTGATGCTGCCGAATGCTTCTTTGTGGCTGTTTTTGGGATAGTTGTCCTGGCACATGAACTGTGCCGCGGTTGTTCCCATGTGATTCTCAATATTTTCGTCGAACATGCCCCATGTAGCGGACAGGTGATGCGCCATCATGTAGTGCCCGACAAGACCGCTCGAATTCGCCAGGCCGTTTGGATGTTTGTCGGTCTTGGAATTGAATAGGATGCGCGGATTGGCGGCCGAAAACGCGGCGAGAATGACGACGTCCGCCTGCTGCACCTGTTTCTGCTTTTGGCGATCGTAATACTCGACTCCGGTGGCGCGATCGCCGCGCGCATTCGTCAGCACGCGCGTGACGTAGCTCTCTGCGCGCACATCGGCGCCCGCCTTCACCGCGACTGGCAAATACGTCGCCTGCGGATTCACCAGAGCGCCGATTGGACAGCCGGCGTTACACCAGCCGTCATAAATGCACGCGGGACGCCCGTTGTAATCGACGCTGTTGATCGCCACCGGCGCCGGCGAAACGTGCATGCCCATTTTCCGGAAGCCTTCCGCGACGACCTCGCCGTGGCGAAAGGTTTTGACCGGCGGCATCGGATATGGAGCGCCCGCCGGGCGCCAGATTTCCGCCTTGTGATCGCCGGACAACCCGACTTCGGTTTGAATTCGATCGTAGTAAGGCCGCACGTCATCGTAGGAGATTGGCCAATCGAGTCCATGCCCATACAACGATTTCATCCGAAAATCTTCCGCATGCAGCCGCGGCCAATTCGCATAGTGATGCAGAGCCGCGCCTCCCACACCCCAACCTACGTTGAAATTGAAAAGAATCGGCGTGCCGCCTTCGGACGCAAACCGCGGGCCACCCCACTTCAGGCGGCGCGCCCAGATGTCCGAGCTGATCAGATCTTTCATTTGGAAGGCCGGGCCTTGTTCGAGCACGATCACTTTTTTGCCTGCGGTGGCAAGTTTCGCGGCCATCAGGATCCCCGAGGGGCCGGCGCCAACGATCACGACATCGACTTTTTCGTTCGCCATGGTTACCAGCTCCTCGTGGGCAGGATGTGCGGCATGTAAGGAATGCTGAGTTTCTCAAATCCTTCGACCGTACCGTAACAGACGTCCACCGCATCGACGCGCGTCACGAAATAAAAGAACGGCGAAGGCGGGCCCGCCCAGCCATCCGGATTTTTCTGGCGAATCTGATCTACCAAGCCATGCCGCTCGGTCGGCGTGAGCGCAGCAAATTTTCCGCCATGAAGCTTCTGCGAAACCTGGTCGAGGCCTTCCAGTCCCTTGCGGTAAAAGGTCGTATAAGGAGGCGGCACATCCAGCGTGCGGATGAGGAGCATGCATTCGCTCGGCGCTACGCTGAGCTGCGCATCGAGGTAATGCGCGAGGCCGGCGTCCTTGGCGCCAGGAAGCAGCGTGTCGCCCAGCGCCTCAAGCGCGGCGCGCTCGCCCGGCGCGAGCACCTTCAACGGGACGTTCTGCGCATACGCCTCACGCGCCGTGAGCAGCACGTCCGTTCCTCCCACGGTAAACACGAGCGCGCTAACCGCCGCGCCCTTCATGAACGTTCGTCGTTCGAAGGAATCCATTTCGTCTCCTATCAGGGCACCCACAAGAATTAGGCGTGCAAATATTTGTACGCTTTTTCAGATACAAAATCAAAGATGCGAAGCCGTTGCGCTCAGATAAGTCATCACCGATCGAAGCGATCGAAAAGGATTTTGCGAACGTTTGCAAGCGCGGCTACCGGTCACGGCGTGGCGCGTCCCGCCGCTCCTCTCGTGGAATTTTGTGTTTTATGGCAGAGTAGATTGCTGCGATGGCCGAAACCGGAAGTTCCTCAAACGCAGGGCGCGTAGCCTTCACGTATCCTGACTTTTCCCTCTACCAGCTGGCCCGGTTTCTTATCGTGACCGGCCTCGAAGCGCAGTCGGTGGCGGTCGGGTGGCAAGTCTACGAAATCACAAAGCGGCCGCTCGACCTTGGGCTTGTGGGACTGGCTCAGTTCGCACCGGGCTTCCTGTTGTTTCTCATCTCGGGGCACGCGGCGGATACGTTCAACCGCCGAAAGCTGTTGACGATCTGCTACGCGGGGTTTGGACTGTGCTCGACGCTGCTGCTCATCACCGCATGGCGGGGCATGCGCGCTGTGCTGCCGATCTACGGCGTCGTGGTCCTGCTGGGTGTGGTGCGCTCGTTCAATGCGCCCGTCAGCCGCGCCTTGCTGACGCAGATTGTTCCCGAGGAACATCTGGCGAACGCCATCGCGTGGAACAGTTCGGTGTACCAGGGAGCGACGATTCTTGGCCCGTCGTTCGGCGGCTTGATTTACGCGCTCGCGCGAGGTCCGGCCGCGGTCTACACGATGTCCATGCTGGCGTCCGTCGGCGCGGTCGTTTTCACGCTCCAAATCAAGCTTCGGGCCAAGGCGCGGCCGCGCGAACCGCTCACGATGAAGACAGTTTTTGCGGGTCTTCACTACATCGCAACCAAGCGCGTGATTTTGGGCTCAATCTCGCTGGATTTGTTTGCCGTACTGCTGGGCGGTGCGGTCGCTCTTCTTCCCGTCTATGCGCGCGAAATTCTGCTGACCGGACCGTGGGGGCTGGGCCTCCTGCGCACGGCTCCGGCGATCGGCGCGGGCAGTATGGCGCTGCTCCTCGCCCACCGGCCCTTGCGCAGCCGCGCAGGCACGACCATGCTATGGTGCGTCGCAGGGTTCGGCGCGTTCACGATTCTTTTCGGCATTTCCCGGAGTTTGATTCTGTCCATGGCGGCGCTCATTTTCGTCGGCGCGATGGACATGGTCAGCGTCGTCGTGCGCGCGACGCTCGTGCAAATCGCGACGCCGGACGAAATGCGTGGCCGCGTGAACGCCGTAGATATGATTTTCATCGGCGCGTCGAACGAAGTCGGCCAGTTCGAATCGGGCATCACGGCACAGTGGTTTGGCACGGTGCCGGCCGTCGTGCTGGGCGGAATCGGCACCCTGATTGTGACGGGCTTGTGGGCGTGGAGTTTTCCGGAACTCCGCCGCGTCAAGCACCTTACCTCATTCGAATCGTAGGATAGTTCTTACGTCCACGCGAGCGTGCCGCTTCGCGACAGGATGCAAGCAAGCTCAAGCCCCGGCGTGCTCCGAATGAGCGGCGCATGAAATACCCGCCCCGCCATGCCGAATCCGATCAGGCCTGCCTTCATGGTTCCTTTATTCCCGAACCCGGTCGGGCGGTGGTTCAGGCCGTTTTGTTTTTTTCGAGTTCCTCGGTGAGGGCGGGGATGATTTCGAAAATGTCTCCGACGATGCCATAATCCGCCACTTCGAAAATCGGCGCGTTCTGGTCTTTATTGACCGCGACGATCGTGCGCGAGCCCTTCATTCCCACGACGTGTTGAATCGCGCCGCTGATCCCGAGAGCAAGATACAGCTTCGGCGCGACCGTCTGGCCCGAGCTGCCGATCTGACGGTCCATGGGCAGCCACCCCTCGTCGCAGATGGGGCGCGATGCGGCGAGTTCTCCGCCAAGCAGTTTCGCGAGCTTTTCGGCAAGAGGGATATTTTCCGGCGCCTTGATGCCTCGCCCCACGGCTACCAGAATTTGCGCCTGCGTGAGGTCCACGGCTTGCTTTGCTTCGCGGAATAGTTCGAGCGGCTTTGTCCGAATCTGTTCCGGCTTGAGGTCCACCGGAACGGGCGTGACAACCGCTTTCGACGCGCCTTGCGCGACCAGATCGGCGCGAAACGCGCCTGCCTGAAACGTTGCGAACCACGGCGCCGCGCCTTCGAATACGACGTCCGCCACCGTTTTGCCCTGAAACATCTGCCGGACAAAAGTGAGTTTTCCGCCTTCGTCGCGGTACGCGACGCAGTCGCCGATCATGCCTTTGCCCAGCGACGCCGCGAGCTTGGGCGCGAAATCGCGAACCTGATACGTGTGCGGCAGAAGCACCAGATCGGGCTTTACATACTTGATGGCTTGTTGCAGAGCGACGGTGTAGCCGTCCGGCGTGTAGGCGGCGAGCAAGTCATGCTCGACCAGCAGCACTTCGTCGAGCCTGGTTGCCGCGAGCTCACCCGCGAGCGCCGCGACGCCCTTCCCGGCGACGACGGCCGCCAGACGGCTCTTCGTTTCCGCGGCAATTTGTTGCGCCGCGGCCAGCGTCTCAAAGCTGGTCTTGTTCCACTGCCCTTCCCGCTGTTCGGTGATCAGGAGAATGTTCATCGAGTGGACAGCCTCTCCTATAGCACCCGCGCTTCGTGTCTTAGTTTTTCGAGAAGCTTTGCGGCAGCTTCTTTCGGCGTGCCGGTTAGAAACTCCGTCTTCTTCGTTTTGGACGGCACATAGATTCGTTCGAGGCGCTGTGTCAGCTCATGCGAGACACCAAGCGATTCGCGGGCAATGGTCGCAATTTCTTTTTTCTTGGACGCCATGATCCCTTTAAGCGTCGCGTACCGCACTTTGTTGATTCCGGACTGGATCGTCAGCACGGCGGGCGAGGGCAGTTCCACCCACTGGAACCATCCGGCTTCGAGTTCGCGCTTCACGCGCAAGCCGCCCTCCTGCACATCGATTTGCATGATGATCGTGGCGTGCGGCAAGCCCAGCCGCTCCGCCAGGAGGACACCCGTCTGCCCAAAGCCCTGATCGTCGCTTTGCAAGCCAGTCAGAACGAGGTCCGGCTTTTCCCGTTCGATCGCCGCGGCAAGCGATTTCGCCGCGCCGAGCGGATCGAGCGCGTGCGCGTTGTCATCGGCGATGTGGATTCCGCGGTCGGCGCCCTTGGCGAGCGCTTCCTTGATCGTCTGCTTGACGCGTTCCGGTCCCATCGAGAGCGCGATCACTTCTCCCGTGTGTTTTTCCTTCAGGCGCAGGGCTTCCTCGAGCGCGTAGCTGTCCGGCTCGTTCATCTCAAATCCAATGTCGGTTTCGCGGATCCAGCTATCGCCGGTGATGGCAAGGGGGGCGTCTTTGGCGGGCACTTGCTTGATGCAAACGACGATCTTCATCGGCACCTCTCGCGCGGCGCGCGGCCTAACGCGAATCCCAGCGTTTGAAGAGCAGAGCGGCGTTCGTTCCGCCAAAGCCGAACGAATTCGAAAGAGCATATTCGACGGCGGCCTTGCGCGCCTGGTTCGGCACGTAGTCGAGATCGCACTCCGGATCTGGTTTCTCCTGGTTGATCGTCGGCGGCAGAATCTGATCGCGCAGCCCTAGCACGCTGATGCCGGCTTCGAGTCCGCCCGCGCCGCCGAGCAAGTGGCCGGTCATGGACTTGGTTGAACTGACGGCAACTTTTTTTGCGTTCTCGCCGAAGACGCGCTTCATGGCCCGGGTTTCAACCGCGTCGCCAAGGGGCGTGGACGTACCGTGGGCGTTGACGTAGCCGATTTGATGCGGCTCGATCCGGGCATCGCGGATCGCCGCTCGCATAACGCGGTAGGCGCCGTCCCCATTTTCCTCAGGCGCGGTGATGTGGTAGGCATCGCCGGACATCCCATAGCCCACGATCTCGGCCAGGATCCCCACTCCGCGCCGCTCCGCACTTTCAAGCGATTCGAGGATCAGAATTCCCGCGCCCTCGCCGATGACGAAGCCGTCGCGATCGGCGTCAAATGGGCGGCTGGCGCGCTGCGGCTCGTCATTGCGCGTGGAAAGCGCCTTCATCGCCGCGAATCCGCCCACGCCCATCGGCGTGATGGCCGCCTCCGAACCGCCGCAGATCATCACTTCGGCATCGCCGTGCTGGATCATCCGGAAGGAATCGCCGACCGCATGGGCGGACGCGGAACACGCCGTCGCGGTCGCCGAATTCGGGCCTTGCGCTCCATAACGGATGGAAATCTGGCCGGAAGCGAGATTGATAATCGCCGACGGAATGAAAAATGGGGAGATGCGTCCGGGACCGCCCTGTAGCAGTTTCGAGTGCTCGCGTTCGATTACGTCGAATCCGCCGATCCCGCTCGCGACGTACACACCAGTCGATTCCGCTGTCTCCGGCGTAATCTTCAAATCGGCCATGCGCACGGCGAAATCGGTCGCAGCCAGGGCAATCTGAATGAACCGGGCGATTTTCTTGAGCTCTTTTTTCTCCGCCCAATGGAGGGGATCGAAGCCCGGGACTTCCCCTGCAATGGTGCAATCGAAGGCGGAGGCGTCGAACTGCGTAATCGTGCGGATGCCGCTTTTTCCCGCCAGGAGATTCTTCCAAACTTCCTCGGTGCCGATCCCCAGACCGCAGACTAGACCTACACCCGTTACCACAACCCGGCGGCTCACTTGATCAACACTCTCCTGGTGGATTGGCGCGGCCTGTGAACTACTTCTTGCCGTGCTTTTGGATGTAGTCGACTGCGTCCTTTACGGTGGCGATTTTCTCGGCGTCTTCGTCGGGAATTTCGATTCCAAACGCCTCTTCAAAGGCCATCACCAATTCAACCGTGTCCAGGGAATCCGCGCCTAGATCGTCCACGAAGGAAGCGGTGGGCGTTACTTCACCTTCATCCACTCCAAGTTGTTCCACGATAATCTGTTTTACCCGTTCATCGACACTGGCCATTCTGTTTTGCCTCCGCTGTGCGCTATGCGCGGCTTGGTGTGGTTCGATCTTACACTACTTCGCGTGCCTGTTTTGAGCATCCGACATTCTATGTAGGGTCTCGCGCTAGGTCAACCTTCTCTGTCCCGACGACGTCCAGAGTCGCTCCGGCGGTCCACTCTTCGGTCCGCTTGATGCAAATCGCGGATCGACTCAGCCTTCGGTTTCATTGCAAGGTAAAGGCGTTGATGCCGGAGCTTACAATCAGGACGTATTGCTTCCCGTTCCGCCCGAGATAGGTCATCGGGCTCGTCTGGCCTTCCGCATCGAGCTTTGTTTCCCAGAGTAGTTTTCCGGTTTGCGAATCGAACGCACGGAAGCGCTTGTCGTCGGTTCCGGCAATAAATACCAGACCTCCGGCGGTCGCGATCGGGCCGCCTTGCCCGAACGCCCCGGTATTATGAATGCCCTTGGCTTCCAATTCGTCATGCGTGCCCAGGGGAACGCGCCAGGCGATGTCGCCGGTGTTTGCATTTACGGCGAGCAACTCCGCCCACGGCGGCGGCTGGCACGGCAACTGTGTCGCGGGATCCCAGAAGCGGCCATTCGACGCGCCCTCTCCCAAGGGACTGAAACGGCGATAGGCAACCCGATCGCCCTCGGCAGTCTTGTCCAGACGGCCAATGCCGCCGGCGTTGCGTGAATTTACGAAAACGTATCCCAAACGGGGATCCACCGACACTCCGCCATAATTGGGCCCGCCCATCGAGCCGGGAAAAATAATCCTGAATTCCTTGCTGCTATACGGCGTATACGGACCCTGGTTGTGGATGCCGCCAATCTTGGCTACTAGGTCCCGGCAGAACTTTTCGTGTTCCGGCTCGCCGGTGAAGATTTCGTCAGGCCCGATTTCCATGCGAGCGAGCGGCGGCGGCTTAAGCGGGAACGGCTGCGTTGGGGAGGTCTGTTCTCCAGGAACGTCGCTCTGCGGTACGGGACGTTCCTCCATCGGGTAGACGGATTTTCCCGTTTCGCGATCGAGAAAAAACATTAGTCCGGGCTTCGAAATGGCCACGACGACCGGAATTCTCTTTCCCTCGTGAGTGATCTCCATCAGCGTCGGAGAGGCTTCGGCGTCATAGTCCCATACGTCGTGATGGGTCAATTGGAAGGACCAGCGAACCTTTCCCGTGTTGGCGTCCAGGGCCACGATCGAAGAGGAATACAAATTATTCCCGTGCCGCTCTCCCCCGTAGTATTGGGCGGCGGGCTGTCCGATCGGCAGAAAAACCAGGCCGCGTTCCGTGTCTACCGTTCCCGCGCCCCAGTTGGCGGGGGATCCCGCATTAATCCAGTTGTCTTTTGGCCAGGTCTCATAGCCGGGTTCGCCCGGGTGCGGGATCGTGTGGAACGTCCAAGCCAATTTGCCCGTGCGGAGATCCCAGGCGCGCACGTCCATGGCGGGCCCGTCGGGGTCATCCTCCATGCCCTGCGCACCGGTGATAATCAGATTGCGGTAGATCACGCCGGGAGAATTCATGTGATAGGGCTGGTTCGGATATTTATCGGCGGATACGCCTGCGCGCAAGTCCACCTTGCCTTGGTTGCCGAATCCCGGAACCAGTTTGCCGGTCTTGGCGTCAAGAGCCACCAACACGCCGTCGGTAGTGCCCGCAAGAATCTGGGGCGGATGGTCCCTGTCGCCCTGCCAATAGGTAACGCCGCGAAGCGGAGCGCCCACTTTACCGAGATCGTATTTCCAGATTTCTTCTCCGCTTTCGGGTTCGAGCGCCACGATGCCGCGGTGAACCGTCGGCACGTACACAATCCCGCCGATCATGATGGGCACGGCTTCGGTTTGCTTGAGCGATTTGACCCTGTAATCGAATTGCCGATCTTGCACTTCGATTCCATACTGCCAGGCCAGCTTGAGCTTCGTAACATTCTTGGTGTTAATTTGCGCGAGTGACGAATACCGCCGGCCGCTTGGATCGTGGCTGTAACCAAGCCAGTCCGATTGGCAATAGGCCCCGGGAACGGCAATACTTGCGAGGAGCACAGTCAAAATCATTTTCATCGCCGCCTCCATTTCGCCCTGGAAAAGCGAATCTCGTGACCCAGATTCCCTCCGGTGCGCAAATCGGTGCCCATCCCGGGTTTTCCTAACCCATTCGCAAACCGCCGTTGACGTCCAGCACCGCTCCGGTGATGTAGCTTGCTTCTTCGCTTGCAAGAAATACGATCGCCGCGGCGATTTCCGTATCTTTTCCCATGCGCCCGAGCGGCACCCGCGCGAGAAGCGCGTCCTTCACGTTCTGCGGTAACGGTTCGGTCATCGGCGAAACAACGAAGCCCGGCGCGACGGCGTTCACAGTGATGTTGCGCGACGCCAGCTCGAGTGCCAGTGCGCGCGTCAATCCGATGAGCCCGGCCTTGGCCGAAACGTAATTCACCTGCCCTGGATTCCCCGTCTCCGCAACGACCGAAGCGACATTGATGATCCGGCCGTAGCGGGCGCGCATCATCACGGACATCGCCTGCTGAGCGCACAGGTGCGCTCCGGTCAAATTCGTGCGGAGCACAGCGTCCCAATCGTCCGCTTTCATACGCACCGCGAGGCCGTCGCGCGTTACCGCGGCGTTATTCACCAGGATGTCGAGCTTGCCGAATTTTTCGAGAGCCTGGCGAAACCCGGACTTCACCTGGTCGGCGTCGGCGACGTCCATCGTCACGGCCAGCGCTTCGCCCCCGGCAGAGGCAATTTCCGTGACCACTCCAGCGAGTTTTTCGGCGTTGCGCGCGGCGACGGCCACACGCGCGCCCGCCTGCGCGAGGGCAAACGCCGTGGCGCGCCCGATTCCTTGCGACGCGCCGGTCACCAAAGCGACCCGATCTTTTAGGTTGAACATGGAGGATGTGTAAGCGCTGCGCTAGGCTTCAGCCGATTCGGTCCGCGCCTGCGCGAGCCGTTCCAGCGTCGAGCGCAGGGATTTTTCGTCTTCCACATTGAAGACGTGCACCGACCGGTCAATTTGCCGCAGCAGGCCCGTGAGCACACGGCCGGGGCCCACCTCGACAAACGTGTTGACGCCCTGATCGACCAGTTCGCGCACCGACTCTTCCCAACGCACGGGCAAAGTCACCTGCCGGACAAGCCCTTCGCGCGCTTCATCGCCGCTCGTCGTCAGTTCGGCGTCGGCATTATTCACCAAGGGCACGCGCAACGCGTGGAACGCGGTTGCGTTGAGATCGGCTTCGAGCCGCTGAGCCGCCGGCTGCATCAAAGCACTGTGAAAAGGAGCGGAAACCGGGAGCATGACAGCTCGCTTCGCGCCGCCCGCCGATGCAAGCTCCACGGCCCGCTTGACCGCCTCGGCGTGACCGGAAATTACAGTTTGCTCGGGGGAATTCAGATTCGCCGGCGTCACGATTTGTCCATCGGCCGCCTGGCGGCAAATTCCCGCTACCTGAGCGGGGGCCAGTCCCAAAATCGCCGCCATTGCACCGACGCCCTCCGGCACGGCCGACTGCATATATTCCCCGCGCCGCCGCACAAGACGCACCGCATCGGAAAACTCCAATGCGCCGGCCGCCACGAGCGCAGAAAATTCGCCCAAGCTGTGCCCCGCGACAAAGTCCGGTTGCACTCCCTGGTCTGCGAGGACTCGATACGCGGCCACGGACACCGTCAAAATTGCGGGCTGCGTGTTCACGGTCAACTTCAGTGCGTCTTCACTGCCGTTGAAACAAAGATCCGAGATCGAGAACCCGAGGGCTGCATCCGCCTCCGCAAACACACTCCTGGCAACTGGATGGTTATCAGCCAGTTCCTTACCCATGCCGGGGTATTGAGAAGCCTGTCCCGGAAACAAGAACGCCAATTTTCCCATTGAAGATACCGCCGTTTCGTCGCTTAGGCTTCCACGGGGACTGGAAGCGTGGCAAGCTCACGCTCGATTCGATCGTTAATTCCGCCCCGAACTAGTTCCGTCGCCACTCGGACCGCATTCTTCATCGCCAGACCGTTGGAGCTGCCGTGGCCGATCACGGTCACGCCTTTCACACCGAGAAGCGGAGCGCCCCCATATTCCGAGTAATCAATTTTCTTTCGGAAATCCTTAAAAGCCTTACGCGCGAGCACGTAACCCACCTGCGAACTGATCGTGCTCTGCAACGCTTCTTTCAGCATCGTCCCGATGTGTTGCGCGACGCCCTCGCTGATCTTCAGGGCGATGTTGCCGATGAACCCGTCGCAAACGATCACGTCCACCGACCCGTTGAAGATGTCGCGCCCTTCGATGTTCCCTGTGAAATGAAGGCTCGATTGTTTCAAGCGGGCGTGAGCCTCGCGCGTCAGTTCGTTGCCTTTCATTTCCTCTTCCCCAATGGACAAAAGAGCAATCTTAGGCCGCCGCGTTCCGAAAATCGCCCGGTAATAAATCTCTCCCATTACAGCGAATTGCACGAGATGCGCCGGCTTGGAATCCACGTTTGCGCCCACGTCGAGCAAAACCGCGGTGCCGCCGGTAGAAGTTGGAAACGGCGCCGCCAGCGCCGGCCGATCGACCGAGGGCAGCGTCCCGAGTCCAAACCGGGCCACGGCCATGACGGCGCCGGTATTCCCCGCGCTGACGAAACCATCGGCCTGGCCGTTCCGCACGAGTTTCGTCGCGACGTGCGCGGAACTGTCTTTCTTCTTCCGGAATGCATGCGACGGAGAATCGTGCATGGTGATCACTTCGGTTGCCGGCACAATTTCGACCGCCAGCCCTCGATGCGAGTGCCTGGCTAGCTCCTTCTTCAGCTCAGAAGGAACGCCAACCAAAAGGATTCGAACGCCCAACTCGCGAGCCGCATGTACCGCGCCCTCCACTTCAGGACGCGGCGCATGGTCTCCACCCATCGCATCTACGGCTAAGGTGATCATTCAAACTCCGGCAGGGAAACCGCGCGAGGGCCGCTCAAGTACGGGCGTCAGGTCCCAGTGTCCACGACTTCTCGCCCTTTATAATAACCACAGTGCGGACAAGCCTGGTGAGGCTGTTTCATTTCGTGACAGTTGGGGCACTCGGCAAGGGCCGGACCGGACAGATGATCGTGGGCCCGCCGCTTATTTTTTCGGGCTTTCGAATGACGCCGCTTTGGATTGGGCATACAGACTCCTTCTCTTGGCCCCAAATTGCAGTGGGCATTCTATGGTGTTTTCGCTGGGATTTCTATTGCTTTTTGAACCAGTCCTGTTTCAGACGCGCGAGAGGTGCCATGCGTGGGTCCACAGCATGGCTTTCACAGCGGCATTCCTCGTTGTTCAGGTTGACTCCGCACTGCGGGCATAGACCCCGGCAATCGCTTCGGCAGATCGCCTTCATAGGAAGGGCAAGCAGGACTTGCTCGGCCAAGACGTCGGCCAGGAACATTCCTTCGCCTTCGAAAAATGCGATTTCGGTGTCGTCGAGCTTCAGGCGCTCCTCTTCTTCCTTCGTCATGGAAGCGAGCGGCCGGTAAAAAAGGTCGAATTCGCGGCTGATGTCTTCGTGGACAGGTTCCAGGCAGCGCGCGCAGACAAGTTCGAGCCGCGTGTGCAGCTCTCCCGTAACCCGGATCTGCCCTTCCACAAGCTCCGCGGTCGCGCGCACCTCGAGCGGTTCCACCTGCCGGAAATCGCCGGTGCGGTAATCTACCGTACCGGGGGCGTAACTCTTCCGGATGCGAATCTTGCGGACCGCGAGCTCTTTGACATCTAAGAACATGGCTTTTCGCCGCTTCCCCGACTCTTCCTGCTCCTGCGCTCAGAATCCATTATATGTGGCACCGGAGTGATGTCAAGGAAGGCACCTCGCGGTTCGCTTCGGCTGCTTCGAAATAGACACGACCGGCCTGTTTTGAATTCCTGTGATCGGCTGAGTTCCATTCAGGAACTTGCCGGGGCCGTGAGTTGGTCGCGGATAGACCGCGCAAGATCGAGGGGAACCCACCTCAGTCCTCTATAGTAATGAAGAGTTTACTGGTGATGTAGCAGCCCCCGCCGAAGACCTATGACGATGGCTACGCCGCCGATGAGCATGCACGCGCCTACAAGCAGCACTTCAAAAGCCCCGGCCTTCGTTCCCATCAAGGGCCACGCGCCAGTAGGATCCTAGGCGTGCCCGGTTCGTCGCCCGGTTAGGCGTCTGCTAGACGTTCCTGTTAATCCGCCCGCAGCTTAAGGCGTCGGCAACACACGCGTCCAGAGTTCGTCGAAGTCCCGGGTGTCGAAGAAGGCGATCGCTTTGATTACTTTCCCTTCCCTCATCTGGAAGTACCAAGTGTAGGTATTGCGATAGGGTACTCCATCCTTTGCGGTAGCGGAGGCGTCGAAAAGCATGATGACCGTATCGCCGTCGGCGTAGATACCCCGGACGGTAGGAACCAATGGCTTGGACATGCGGGCATTGAATGGATGGATGACTTCGTCGAGAAACTGCTGCCGGCTGCGATAGGTTTTTGATAGGGGCGATGAGCCAACGATAGTCCACTCCGCGTCAGCTGACAGGAGTTCGAACGGTCCGCCTGTGCCGCTCCGCCAACGGTCAAAACTGGCCTGAACAATCGCCTTGTTGTCTTGTTGTGCGGCGGGACCTTGTGCCATGAAATTACCTCGCTGGGAAAATGCCCAGGCAACGCGTCTGGCAAATCAATGAACGGTATCATAATTTACGCGGTTGAAAAAGCTGACGGCGTCATCTAAATCATCAGCGTTGTTGATTTGCTCGATCTGGATTCCCTTTGCCCGTTTCAGGTTGTCGTGGGGCGCAATCAAGCGTCTTCACGCTATTTGCGATGAAACCTCACACCCGAGTGCGCGGGCATACTCCGGCAGTTTGCTGACGATGCATCCGAAAAACCCAAATGCCAGACGCGCCGCGCCAAATGGCGGCCAGCCCCGTCCCATGCGTCGTTACTATTTCCAGGCCGAATAGACGGGTTTCGCCAGCAGAAAAGCAGGATTGGCTCCCGGTTTCGGCGCGAACTTCTGTATACGTCCTGGATACGTTTCCGCGACGTATAGATTGCCCTCCTGATCCACGCTCAACCCGTGTACGCCCCAGAGGTAGCCCGGATAGATCCCCATGCTCCCCCATGTGTACAGCAAATGGCCTTGCAGGTCGTACTCCACCAGCTTGTTGGTGGTGCGGTCAGAGACCCATAGCGTGCTTCCGGATCCGATGTAGACCAAGTTCAGGCTGGAAGGCCCGTTGTCCACCTTCCACTCGTAAAGATATTTGCCGTTCTCATCGAACACCTGGATGCGGTGATTGTACCGATCGTTCACGAAAACGTGCCGGGTCTTCGGATCGATGGCGATCCCGTGCACGTTGCTGAAATAGCCGGGGCGAGTGTCGAGAGGCCCGTCGTCGTTGCCATGGCGCGGACCGCCTTTCTTGCCCCACTGCATGAGGAATTTTCCATTCTTGTCGAACTTGGCCACCCGCGTTCCCGTGTAGCCGTCCGAGACGAAGAAGGTGCCGTCCGGCAGCCAATCGATGAACGTCGGGCGATTGAAGTGAGTGCCGTCCTCGCCGGGAGTTTCCGGCGTGCCGATCGTCTGCAAGAGCCGGCTGCCGTCATGCGAGAATTTGTAGATGACCTCCATGTTGTCGTCCACCACCCACACGTTTTTTTCCGGATCATACGGGCTGATCTGGATAGAGTGGGGCCGGCGGAAGATCTTGTCCCACTGCTTCCAAGTCTCGACGATGTTTCCGCTGCCGTCGTACACCACCAGGCAGTTCTCCCACTTCGCGTCTACTCCGAGTTCCCGGTAGGGCGGACCCTTGATTCCGATGTCGGGGGCCTTTCCTTCCCAGGCCGTCAACCACTCCCGAGTGTCCTGATCCGTGGTCCCGGTTCCGGGCAGAGAGGCCACGGACGCGTCGCGCCAGAACTCGTCAACGGGGTAACTCAGGCTGGGGCCGACTTGCGGCAGCAATCGCGCTTTGGGCGGCGCCATCTTTGGCAATTCACCACGGTACAGCGCGTAGATGCGATCGGGGCTTTCCGCGAAAACGCTCTGGCTTGCGCCATAGGTCCACTTCTCATTTCCAGGCAGGGTGCTTATGTCCTTCGGCCAGTTCCTCACTACGTCGTATGCGCCGCTCAGATCCTCCCCGCCCAATGTTCCGGGGACGGCGGCGAATCCGGTGCCAGGTTTCGCCTCCCCCTTGACAGTCGAAAGGCTGCCGGAAATTCTGACGCCGGCGGCCGCGCCAATCACAAACGCCAAAAACACCATCCCAATTTTTTTCATGAGATCCTCCCGCAGATTCTTTCCACATGAATCGGGAGCCCAGACTACCGGAATTTTCGATTTGACCCTCTGATGAGCGGCATCATAGGATTCTCCTGACCTCGACACAACGAATTTCTCTCACCACGGCGGGCCCCAGCGAGACCGCAGAATTCTGACTGCTCGTTTTTTTGCCGGTCTGAGGCGCCCCGCTAAAACTGGACACCTCATTTAGGTAGACTCAGGGTCTCCCAAACAGGAGGCAACATGAGCAGGAAACCGCGAGTAGATCGTTCTCCCGAAGAGAAGTGGCAGATCGTTCAGGAAGGCCTCAAAAGCGGCAACGTCTCGGAGACGTGTCGGCGTCATGGGATCGCACCCAACCTGTACTACCGCTGGCGGGATGAAGCCGAGCAAGGAGCGAAGGCAGCGCACGGGTGCTCCCTAGATGATCTGCGACATATAGTACACATTGCCCGAAAACGGATTCGAGTGTGCCATCCGCTGTCCGCTAGCCGGCCGATCGCGCCGGGCTGGTTCCGACGAGTTCCGCGTGCTGTCGAAGCAGAAAATGGTCGGTCATACCGGCGATGTAATCGCACACGACCCGATACCGCGGGTTTTGCCGGGCCAGTTCGGAATACGCCCTCGGCATCGCCTCGGGATGCTCGATGTAAAAATCGAAGAGTTGGCTGAGGGCCTCGACGGACCGTTCCCGTTCGCTGACAATCGAGGCGTGGTTGTACAGACGCGCGAGAAGAAATTTCTTGAGCACGGAGTTTTCCGCGGCCAAAAAAGCGCTGAACCCCGCCAGGCGTAGCGGTGCGCGCCGGACGTCTTCGACGCTCCGCGCGCCGGATTCCGCCAGGCGGGCGCGCGTATTCTCGATGAGCCCGGTCACCAGGTCGTTCAGCACTCGTCTGGCGGCTTCGTTGAATTTCAACTTCTCGCGCGCGCCGGCGTGCGTGCGCTCGACCTCTTCATAGTGGCGCGCGAATAGCGGCACCTCGGCGCGGATCATTTCGATATTGAGCAGCTTGGCTTCGTAGCCGTCATCCAGGTCGGCGGTGTTGTAGGCGACTTCGTCGACGAAATCGATGAGCTGCGCCTCGATGGGCGGGCGCGCATCGAGCAAATATTCCGACAACGCGGGATACTCGGCCGCGTTGTAATCGCGCGAATGTTTCACGATGCCTTCGCGGACTTCGAACGTTAGGTTGATCCCCGGAAAATCCAGGTAGCGCTGCTCGAATTGCTCGACAATCCGCAGCGCCTGCAAATTGTGATCGAAGCGGTCGCCGTACGGGCGCAGCAATTCATCGAGTTTGCGCTCGCCCGCGTGGCCGAACGGAGGGTGCCCGATGTCGTGCACGAGGGCCAAAGCCTCGGCGAGATCGTCGTTGAGGCCGAGCGCTCCCGCCACGGTCCGCGCAATCTGCGCGACTTCGAGCGTGTGCGTCAGCCGGTTTCGAAAATGGTCGGAATACCGAGTGGTGAAAACTTGCGTTTTCGCTTCGAGGCGCCGGAAGGCGCGCGAATGGATCACGCGATCGCGGTCGCGTGCGTAATCGTTGCGGTAGGGATGCCGCGGCTCGGGATACCGTCTGCCGCGCGAATTCGCCACGTCCATCGCATAGGAGGCGAGCATCATGACATGATTCTATGCCAGGCTGCGGGGGGCACCAAACAATTGCGGCGGATGTCGCGAAGTGAATTCGGCCTCTGCGGGTGTATAGTATCGTGCACACACAATATTGAATTGGGGGAGCTCCAGTCATCGGATCGCAACGCGTCGCTATGAAAATCAGGGGCCTAGTATTGTTCATTTTGATGATGAGCGGCGTTGCGGCTTCGTGGCCGGCACTTGCTCATCATTCCAGTTCGTCGTTTGACACGGAGCACCCGATCGTCTTGAAGGGGACCGTAACCAATCTCGAATGGACCAATCCTCACGTGTTCATTTATCTGGACGTGAAGGACGACACCGGCGCGACCCTGGCGTGGCGCGTCGAAGGTAACAGTCCGAATATGCTGACGCGCGCGGGCTGGAGGAAGGAAATGATCAAGGTGGGCGATCAGGTTACGGTGAACGGCGCTCCGGCCAAGAACAAGACGCTGATCTTGCGCCTGCTCAGTCTCACGCTGGCGAACGGGCAGAAGTTCGACGGGCAAGGATTTAGAGTTCCCTGATGGGCTGGAGCGAGGGGCGGACCCACTGTGCGGAATCACCCTATCCTTGGCATTGTTGTGATAGCGGCTCTCTCCCTGCCGCTCGTTCTTTTCGCCCAGACGGATCGGCGTCCCGCGCCCGCGAAAGCGCGAGCGGCTTCGGGCACGCCAGATTTGTCCGGAGTCTGGTACGCCAGCTCATTTCCCAGAAACATTCTTCCAAACGAAGATCCTCCCTTTCAGCCGTGGGCGAAAGCGCTGTTCGAGAAACGCAAGTATGACGATTTGCACCACGATCCCGATATCGCCATCGACCCCGTAGAAAAATGCCTGCCACCGGGCGTGCCGCAGGTGATGTTGCGGCCGTTCCCGTGGGAAATCGTGCAAGCCCGCGACCGTGTGGTCATGATTTTCGAGTTTCAGTCTTTAGTGCGGCAGATTTTTACAGACGGGCGTGGACATCCGAAGGACTTGGAACCGACTTACATGGGCCACTCGATCGGGAAATGGGACGGAGACACGCTGGTCGTGGATAGCGTCGGTTTTAACGACAAGACTTGGCTCGACCCGATGGGCCTTCCGCACTCCGATGCGCTTCACGTGACCGAACGCATCCGCCGCGTAAAGCATGACCTTCTCGTGGACGATGCCGTCATCGATGATCCCAAGGCTTATACGAAGCCCTGGACAGTCCACAAAACTTTCGACCTAAAACCGGACTGGCAACTCCAGGAATACGTCTGCGCGGAAAACAACACGGTGAAGTAGGATTCACCAATCATCGTTCCGATTTCTCCCGTTCGTCCCGCCGTTTCGCCTGCTCGGCCGATGGCCATTCCGGCACAGGCACGTGCCCCTTTGCGTTGCGGCCGGCAGTTTGAAGCGACCCAGGGCTCGCGTTCGGCCGAGGGTGGCCGTGCGAATGCGCATGCGTTCATTTTCGGAAAATGATCGATAAGGGTTTACAATACGTCGAATGAGAAAGAGGGTCTTATGAGAATACTGAGCTTCGCCCTGTGGCTTCTTGTCGCGATCGTGATTGTGGCCGCCGCCTACGGAGCCATTCTGATCCGCCATGGTTTCAGCACGAGAGATCAGCCGTCCGGATTGGAAACGGCTCTCGCGCGCGTTGCGAGGAACCTATCGATTCCCGCCAGCGCAAAGGGCGAAAAAAATCCGTATCCGGCAACCGCACAAAACCTGACGGACGGAATGGAGCATTTTGCCGATCATTGTGCGACGTGTCACGCGAATGACGGCAGTGGCGATTCGGAGATTGGGCAAAATCTTTATCCGAAGCCGCCCGACATGCGCCAGCCCGAAACGCAAAATCTCTCGGACGGCGAACTTTTCTACATCATCAATAACGGCGTCCGTTTGACCGGAATGCCCGGTTGGGGCACGTCCCATGAAGCCGAAGATACCTGGAAGCTCGTGCTCTTCATCCGTCACCTGCCGCAATTGTCAGCCGAGGAAAAGAAAAACATGGAGCAGTTCAATCCCAAGAGCTTCGATGACGACGAGCAACCAGGAGAGCACCAAGAAGAGCACCATCATCACCACCCCGGATCGTGAGAACGCGAGGCGATCGCGTGGATCAGCTTTTTGCGTTGAGGAGTTCGAGGCCCTGGTCTGCTTGCGCGGCCGCGTCCGGATATTCCTGCTTGACCTGGTTGTAGAGTTTCGTCGACTGCGCGGGATCGGTCTTGCGATAATAATCCGCGAGAGCAAGCATGGCCATCGGCTTAGGCACGAACACGCTCGGCTTGTCGGACAATTGCTTGTAGAGATCGACCGCTTGAGCACCCTTATTTTCCTGCAGATAAACTCCGGCTAATTGGAACTTCGCGAGGCCGCTCAAATTGTCATCGGAGCTGGAGACGAGCTGATCGAGGCTTTTTTCCGCGTCGCCATATTGCTTCAACTGAACCTCGCACAGGGCGGCATAATATCGCGCCATCTGGCCGGGCTTTGTGCGGCCGTACTGACTCGCAACCTCGAGAAATTTCTTATTGGCATCCGTGAATTTGTTCTTTTCGTCCACGTAGGTAATTTCGCCCGGCTCGGCTTGTTCCCCGGCGGCGCGAATTCGAGCCTGAAAAATCTTCATCGCGTCGTCGAGCACTGCGGAGGCCTTGGCAGTCTGCCGCCGCGCATAGCTGTTCCAGCCAAAAACCGCCAAGGCCACAACGAGCGCGGCCGTAACCACAATCCACAATGCCTGCTGGTGCGACGCGACCGATTCAACGCCGTGAACGAACTTCTCACGGATTTCGTCCTTCTTCAGGTCCTTGCGCAAGATATGCTGCGCCACGGATTCACTCCCCCAGGCGGTCTTTTGAATACAGTCATCATGCTATCATAGACTTTCGGCAATTGTTCGAGAGAGACCTCAGGTAAGGCTTGCCGGCGATTCGACTAAACCGACTCATGCCGGAAGTAAAGACGGCTCTCGGAACGCAGGACGATGAGGCCTCCGACTTTCATCCAGTGACAATTCGCGGCGAGCATTTGTCCACTACCATGTTACGCGATAGGAGATGATTTGCCGCTCTATAATCTCGAGACGAGTGCACTCGTTAAGTTCTATGTAATGGAGCCTGGGAGTGACCGTCTGATCCGGCTTGCGACCAATTTCTCCGAAAATCGCTTTGCGGTATTGGCATTGTCCTCCGTTGAAGCTCGGTCCGCGATAAGACGTCGAGAAAGAGCCGGAGACATCGATTCCAAAACGAGCACCCTAATCCTGAGTCGATTGCAACAACATATGGAGAGCCGATTCATCCGACAACCGCTGAACGAAAGCGTTCTCGATGGCGCTATGGAAATGATAGATCGCTACGCCCTCCGTGCATATGACGCGATTCAACTGGCAGGCTGTTTGACGCTGGCCGCCACTGTCGGAGCGGAATCTCCTGTTTTTGTATGTGCCGACCAACAACTACTTAGGTCCGCCCGATCGGAGAAGCTTGAGATTCTCGATCCATGCGCACCGTGACGGGCGAACCGCCCGAGGTTGCCGGATGATCCTTATCAACATCAACTTCTGGAATCGATTCGACTTGCAATCGTTGATGATCGTTGGGAATAACGAGGCCACTTCAACAACACCAAGTCTACTATCCTCGGCTTTCGGAAAGGGAAGGGCCCTGCCCGGTTTTTGCCGGACAAGGCCCTCAGAACGCGTGGACCTGATTAGGAAGCAGCAGTGACGTTTTCAGCCTGATAGCCTTTTGGACCTTGCTTGACCTCGAATTCGACCATCTGGCCTTCGTTCAGCGTCTTGTATCCGTCCATCTGGATGGCGGAGAAGTGAACGAACACGTCTTCGCCCGACTGGCGCTGGATGAATCCATAGCCTTTTGATGCATTAAACCACTTCACCACACCTTGTTCTCTGCTCAACTTCGAACTCCTCTGACGCGAGCGGTCGCTATTTGCCGGGCGTAACACCAGTCGGTGGTAGAAAAATGTCCGCCGTTTTCAAGGACCGCTCCCGGCGCGTCCTGCGTCCATTCCGGGAGCGGTGGATCATAGCGGGCCTCCGAACACCTACGGAATTACTCGACCCACAAAAGCGGGCCATCAATACAACAAAATTGGACGGCTGTCTAGAGAATTTCCCGATTCGGAACACGCGTAAATCGGAAGGCAGGTCTTGCAACCCACGATGCGAAATTCGATGCGCTTCGAGAACGAGACGGCTACGAATGGAAACCGGAAACGGCCTGCGTCTCGTTGGTATAGATGTCGAAAATCGCGTAGAGCTTGGTGATTTGCAAAAGGTCGCTGACTTTTTTATTCAGATTCAGGAGCCTTAGTTCCCCGCCCTGGCTTTTGATCAAGCGGTAGCCACTCACCAATTCGCCGAGACCCGTGCTGTCAATATAATTGATTCCTGACAGGTTCATCACAATTTTACGATGGCCACTTGCCAGTTTTTCTTTGATCAAATCGCGCAGCAGGCTGCTTCCCTCGCCGAGAGTAATGCGGCCATCCATGTCAATCACCGTGACGTCGCCGATCTCGCGGGTGCTCACTTTGAAACTCATTGCGCGCCTCTCGCCGGTCTCTCGTGCCGCTATTTCAGAACGCGTCGCGCGGAAATCTACCCCACCCGGAAAGATCTTCCCCTGTGGTGCTTTGCCATGATGACTTCCGCGCCGCCGGCCGCGCCCGCGAGAACGTCGAACTCATCCATGAAAGCTTTCATCAGGAGCACGCCGCGTCCTGAGTCGCCGAGGACATTCTCATCATCGCGAGGGTCGGGCACATCCTCGAGCCGAAATCCGGTTCCCTGGTCCAACACGTGAATGACCAGTTTTTCTTCGTGCAATTCGAAGATGACGTGGATTTTTCGTTCGCGGCGCTGCTGGTTGCCGTATTGAAAGGCGTTCATGACGCCCTCATGCACCGCGAGGCCGATTTTGTATTGATCGTCCTCGCCGAATCCCGCCGCGGCGGCGACGCGCACACCCATTTCTTCTGCCAGAGCAATGCTCTCGATCAGCGTTTCCAGGACGACTTCAATCCGCTGCGGCTTTGGGGGCATGCAGACGTTGGAACCTGCCTCGGGACTGGTATGGTTAGCACAGCGCCGTCGGGCAAGTCAATCGAAGACGCGCGACCGCAGAGGCCGCAACGTCCCCGTGGTTTGCAGCGGATTCGGAAACAAAAAAGTGCTAAGGTCGGTGATCCACGCCACCTATGACTTCTTATCTGTTGCTCGTGTGCGCCGCGCTTGCGGGCGGATTGATCAATTCCGTCGCGGGCGGTGGCATGTTCTTCATCTTCCCCGCCCTGGTGTTCACCGGAGTGCCATCGATCATCGCCAATGCCTCGAGCACATTGGCGATTATTCCGGGAATTCTTGCCAGCGCATGGGCCTATCGTCATGATTTCCGAAAAACGGAGAATTTTCCATTCGTGCCCATGGTGATCGTGAGCCTGGCGGGCGGCGGCGCGGGTGCGCTGCTCTTGCTTTTGACTCCACAAAAAACGTTTGATTTTGTTATCCCTTGGCTCCTGCTGTTGGCAACTCTCCTTTTTACGTTTGGCCTGCGGATCGCCCCAGTCCTGAAGCGCATGTTCCACATCGGACCGCTGGCCGTTGTCTTCATTCAGTTTCTGATCGCCGTCTACGGCGGCTATTTCGGCGGTGCGATCGGAATCATGATGCTCGCGACGTGGAGTGTCTTCGGTCTGGCGGACATTCACATGATGAACGCATACCGGACGCTACTGGGGACCGCGGCGAATACGGTCGCCGTCACCCTCTTCATTTTGGCCCACAAGATCTGGTGGCCGCAGACGTTGGTGATGCTGGTGGCAACCGTCATCGGCGGGTACATCGGGGCGCGCTTCGCCAAGAAAATGAATCCGCAGTATCTGCGCACATTCATCACCGTCATCAGCGTTGGGATTACGGCAGCGTTTTTCTTAAGACGGCATTAGCGGGTAGTGGCGGGAAACAGCTTAGGACGCCTTCTCTTTGGAATAAATCAGGAAATCCTCGTAGGGTCCCTTGAAATCCTCGACGCGGCCGCCCTTGCAATG
>Ga0335085_10001276_pt1 | contig 55818 bp, 60 predicted proteins | sample Lox_Sample_45_FD_206712 | JGI IMG/M metagenome (GOLD analysis project Ga0335085, IMG submission 206712) | Soil microbial communities from Loxahatchee National Wildlife Refuge, Florida, United States - Lox_Sample_4.5 | ecosystem: Environmental > Terrestrial > Soil > Wetlands | place: USA... | reverse complement strand
ACCGACCGCCGCGGCGAGAACGAGCACGATCAAGTGCGAAAAGTGGCCCCCGCCCGTCAAGAGGTATCCCGCCCCGCCGAACCATGCCAGGAAGGCCATGAGGCTCGCGAAGTTGAAGGGCGACACGGCCGAGCCGACGTCGCCGGCGTGCGTCCCGCCCCCATGCCCCGCGTGGGAGAGCGGCGCGCCATGCCCGGGAAAGTGCGGCAGCTTCATCCCGTCGGGGAGCGGCCAGTGGAGCACGCCGGTCAGAAAGGCGAGAAGCGCCAGAACGAACCCCACGACGAAGCAGAGCAGATAGAAGCTTTCCCACGTCATAGGCTCCTCCGTCCCGCCCGCCGGGCCTCCGGCGACGAAACTTCTTCCACTTCCCCGGGCCGGAGCACCTGGAGAAGCCGCTCCGCCAGATTGGGAGTCTCCAAGATCTCGCGCAGCAAGAGAAGACAACGCCGAGAGTCGGGACACTTGGCGATCGCGAGCAGCGCCCGACTGACCTCGGCGTCGCGAGAGAATCGCTCCGCGCCATGAATCAGCCAGAGATCGAGCTTGTCTTCGAGGGTTCGGACGTCGGAGGTCAGCTCCTCGTGAAAGCCCTCGGGGTCGGTCACGAGATAGCCGGGATGGACGTTGAAGAAGCGGGCGAGCAGCATGCGGGTCGTGTTGGTCAGGTGCGGCCGGACACCCTTCTCGATCTGCGAGAGATAGGCCTGGCTGACCGACTGTCCCTGCTCCTTCTTCATCGCCCGCGAGATCTCCGCCTGCGTCATTTCGCGCCCGAGCCCGCGCAGCGTCCCCTCCACGAGCCGTAAATACCGGAGCTTCTCGCCGAGTGTCATAACAGATTGCTATTCTCAAATAGCAATTTGCGATTGTCAAGCGCCAACATTTAAGACCCTCTAGAATAATGACTTAACGCGCCATCAGGGCATTGACGAAGTATTTCGACGCACCGTTCGGATCGGCTTCTCGGGTGCCCCGCCTGGCTCTACCGGCCTTCCGGGGCGGCCATCGGCAACGCCCGGTCCCCCGAGATACTCACTCCGAGGCATAATCGTCCATTCGAACCGATCCATGCTCGACTCGGTCGGGCGATGCGGCCGAGCAGCGAGGGTTCGTCTACCGCCCGTCGATTGCCGAGCGTTCGCGAAGGAGTATCGAGTGAAGATTTATCTGGTTGCTCCGAGGAATCCCGAGTCGTTCTGGACGTTCGATCGGATTCTTCCGAGCCTGAACAAGAAGTGCGTCTTTCCGAACCTGTCGCTGCCGACGGTGGCGGGGCTCACGCCGCCCGAGCACGAAGTCGTTCTGTGTGACGAGAACGTTGAGCCGGTCGACTTCGACACCGACGCGGACATCGTGGGCCTGACCGGTTACGTGGTCCACACTCAGCGCATCTTCGAGATGGCGGCCGAGTTCCGGCGGCGCGGCAAGTTCGTCGTGGCCGGCGGGCCCTTCGCCTCTCTCTGCCCCGAGCAGCTGCGGGACCGCGTCGACGTCCTCTTCGTGGACGAAGCGGAGTACACGTGGCCCCAGTTTCTGAAGGACTTTGCCGCGGGCCAATGGCACGCGGAGTACCGGCAAGCCGACAAGCCCAGCATGCACGACTCGCCTCTGCCGCGATTCGATCTGCTGAAGACGGACCGGTACCGCTCCATGACGATCCAGTTCGCGCGCGGCTGCCCGTTCGACTGCGAGTTCTGCGACATCATCGTCATGTACGGGCGCAAGCCGCGCACCAAGACGGTCGATCAGGTGATGGCCGAGGTGCGCGAGATCCTCCGGCTCGGCACGCGCAACATCTTCGTCGTCGATGACAACTTCATTGGGAACAAGAAGGAGGCGAAGCTCCTCCTGCGCGCCCTGGCCGACTGGCAGAAGGCGAATGACTATCCGATCGAGTTCATGACGGAGGTGTCACTCAACATCGCCCAGGACGACGAACTGCTCCAGCTGATGGCGGAAGCCCACTTCACCACCATCTTCATCGGCATCGAGTCGCCGCGCGTGACGAGTCTCGAGGAGACGCACAAGCTTCAAAACCTCCGGGAGAACATCCTGGACTCCGTTCACCGCATCCAGCGCGCCGGGATCGAGGTCATGGCCGGGATGATCGTGGGCTTCGACAACGACGATCCGTCGATCTTCGAGGAACAGTTCAAGTTCATTCAGGACGCGCGCATTCCGGTGTCGATGACCGGCATGCTAAACGCCATGCCGAAGACGCCGCTGCACCAGCGGCTCAAGGACGCCGGGCGGCTGATCGCCGAGTCCGTCGGCGATCAGTTCGTGTTCACCAACATCATCCCGAAAGGCATGTCGCGGGTCCAACTGTATGAGGGCTACCGCGACCTCTTGCAGCGCCTCTACAGCTACCGCAACTACCGCCGCCGCGTCATGCGGCTAATTCTCGCCAAGGGCGCCCAGATCCAGGCTCGTCTGGTGGGCAGCCGCCAGGACCTCCGGATCTTCGCCCGCGTGCTCTGGACCTGCATCCTGCGGGCGTCCCCCCGCCGTGCATGGCTGACACTGTCTCTGATGCTCGAGACCGTGTTGCGCCGCCCCCGGGCGCTGCGCCAAGCCGTGACGCTTGCACTGATGCACAAGCATCTGTACGAGTACATGCGAGACACCTGCGAACGACTGGACGAGTTCTCCCGGGAGCTCCAGCGAGCCCCGGAGGAACTGACCGAAGGGGCGGCCTAACCGCTCGAGATCGGGAGCTAGTCCGGAATTCTGGGGGCCGCGACCAATGGAGGCAGCTTCGCAGCCTCCACCGACCGGTTGAATTCCGCGACGTCCTTGTCGACGAGGCCTTGATACTCGGCCAGGAGCCCCTTCAACCGCACCTGAAGCGTCGCGTAGTACTTGATGGAAGAGGCCGTCGGCCGCGCGTCCGCGCTCCCCACGATGCCGGCGAGATCGGTGAAATCGTGGTCGAGCCTCGGCTCGTAGTTCAGGTCGTCCTCGTTCGCCTTGATCTGCGGGTTGGTGAGCTGCTCCTCGATCGCGGTGAGCTTGCCCGCCAGGACCTTCGCCTTCGCCTTCAGCTCGGTCCCCTTCCCGAGCCGCTCCGCGCGCTCCCCCAGCTCCGTGGCTTGGGACCGCAGGTCTCGGATCTTCATCACCGTTTCGTGCGTTTCCGAGAGGCTGTCGCGGATCGCGGCCAGCAGCTCGTACTGCGCCTTCAAGTCGGCAGCGGTCGCATATCCCGCCGGATGCGGCTTGACTTCGAACTTCTGAGTCGACGTCTCCCCGCCAACCGTCAACTTCGCGGTGTACGTTCCCGGCGCCACCTTCGGCGGAGCCTTGGTTCCCTCGTTGAAGACCGCGCGAGGCGCCAGGACGGGGCGCAGCACTCGCATGTCCCAATCGTAGCGGTTCACGCCCGCCACCGGTTCGAGCGGCTTGTCCTTGTCCTTCTCGAGCTCCGCACGCTCGGCCTGCTGCTTGAGGTCTTCCTCCTTCGGGGGCTTCTGGTTCGAGAGCGACCGGATCAACTTGTCGCCGTCGAAGACCTGAAGGGTCACGACATCGCCCGGCTTCGGCTTCTCCTTCAGCCAGTAGTAGAAGACGACGCCGGCCGGCATGTTTTGCCCGACCGGGCGAGGCAGTTCCTTCTCTCCGGGTTTCTCCACCTGCGTGCGCACCGCCGGCCGCGGGGGGAAGAGGAAGGCGGCCTGCTTCGAGACATCGTCTTTCCACATGCGAAGCGGCGTCAGGTCATCGAGAATCCAGAAGCCGCGCCCCTGGGTCGCCACCACGAGGTCGCCGTCCTTGACCGCAAGATCGGTGATCGGCGTGACCGGCAGATTGCCCTGAAAGGGCTGCCAGTTGGCTCCATCGTCGAAGGAAACGTAGAGGCCCGACTCCGTCCCCGCGTACAGAAGGCCCTTGCGCGCGGGGTCCTCGCGAACGACGCGGGTGAACACATCCTCGGGGATGCCATTGACGATCTTCGTCCAGCTCCTCCCGAAATCGCTCGTCTTGTAGAGGAACGGACGGAAGTCGTCGAACTTGTACATCGTGGCGGCGACGTAGGCCGAGGCCTTGTCGTGCGGGGAGGCCTCGATCGCGTTGATCTGGATCCACTCCGGCATCCCCTTCGGCGTGACGTTCTGCCAGGTCTTCGCGTCGTCCCGGGTCACGTGCACGAGACCGTCGTCGCTCCCGACCCAGAGGATGCCGGGCTCCAGGGGCGACTCCGCGATCGCGAAGATCGTGTCGTAGACCTCGACCCCCGTGATGTCGCGCTGGATCGGTCCGCCCGAGTATCCCTGCTTGGAAACGTCGTTGCGAGTCAGGTCCGGAGACACTTCCTCCCAGGTCTCGCCCTCGTCCTTCGTGCGGAGCAGGATCTGGGAGGCGTGGTACAGAACCTTGGGGTCGTGCCGCGAGAGGAGGATGGGCGCATTCCACTGGAAGCGGTACTTCAGATCCTTCGTGGCCTTCCCGTCGGCCAGCTGAGGCCACGCCATGATCTGCCGGACCTGGCGTGTCTTGTGGTCGTAGCGCGTGATCTGGCCGCCGTACTCGCCGGCGTACACGATCTCGGGGTTCTTCCAGTTCGGCGCCATCCAGCCGCTCTCGCCGCCTCCGGCGTCGTGCCAATCGCCCTTGTCGATGACGTCGCCCGGAACTCCGGAGGGCATCGCGACATTCGAGTTGTCCTGCTGCGATCCGTAGACCCAATACGGAAACTGGTCGTCGGTGATCACACGGTAGAACTGCGCCGTTGGCTGGTTGTCCTGTGTGGACCAGGTGCGCCCGCCGTTCAACGAGATCGTGGCCCCGCCGTCGTTACCGAGGATCATGTGGTCCGGATCGTCGGGATCTACCCAGAAGTCGTGGTTGTCGCCGTGCGGAACGATGAGGTCCGCGAAGGTCTTTCCGCCGTCAGTCGACTTGTGCATGTCCACGTTGGGCAAATACACGGTGTCGGCGTTCTTGGGATCCGGATAGACCCACGTGTAGTACCAGGCGCGCTGCCGGATCTTGTGCTCGTCGTTGACGTGAGTCCACTTCTCGCCGTAGTCGACGCTGCGATAGAGGCCTCCCTTGTCCTTGGCCTCGATGATGGCGTAGACCAGGCCCGGCTGGGCGCCCGAGGCGGCGATTCCGACGCGGCCCCACATTTCCTCCGGAAGGCCGCCCGTGAGTTTCTTCCAGGTCTCGCCGCCGTCGGTCGACCGGTAGAGGGCGCTGCCAGGACCCCCGTCCACGAGCTCCCAGGGACGCCGGATGACCTGCCAGAAAGCCGCGTAGAGAATCCGCGGGTTGTCGGGATCCATCGACAGGTCGCAGGCTCCCGTCTTGTCGTCGACCGAGAACACCTTCTTCCAGCTCTTGCCGCCATCCTCCGAGCGGTAAATGCCTCGTTCCGGGTTCGGACCCCAGGGATGACCCTGAGCGGCGACGTAGACGACGTTCGGGTTCTGCGGATGGATCCGGATCCGCGAGATCTGGCGTGTCTTCTCGAGACCCACGTTCTTCCAGCTGCGCCCGCCGTCGGTCGACTTGTACACGCCGTCGCCGTGGGAAACGTTGCCGCGGATGGGCGACTCGCCCATTCCGACGTAGACGACATTGGGATCGGATTCGGAGACGGCGATGGCGCCGACCGATCCGGTCTTGAAGTCCTTGTCCGAAACGACCTGCCAGTTGGACCCGCCGTCCGTCGTCTTCCAAACACCCCCGCCGGTTCCTCCAAAGTAGAAGGTCTCGGGGTGATGCCGGACCCCCGTGACGGCGGCGGAACGGCCGCCCCGAAAGGGACCGATGTTGCGGAACTTCATCCCCGAAAGCTGCTCCTCGAGCGTCGAGGGCTTCTTCGAAGGCGCCGTGCCGGCCGGCGGCGGGCCCTCTCGCGTCCCGGTCTGCCCGGCGACGGGATTTCCCGACAGGCAAAGAACGGCCAGTGCGGCGGCGGAGAACCAAACGCGCGGAGATCTCAAGGCTCCTCCCTCTTCCTTTTCCGAATCGGCGGGAGAGTCTATCCCGACCGGTCTCGTGCTAGTGCCCGAAAACGAAGTGAATGGTGTGCACCTGGTTGTGACCGAGCCTTCCGCCGGCCTCGGCCCCGAGCGGCACGAGCACGACCCTCGCTCCGGCCGAACCCCCGAGCTCGACGGCGAACTTGAGATCGATATCGATGTCGGTGATGACGAAAGGCGGCGTTCCTTCAGCGGCCTTCGCAACCCCCACCTTCGCGAGGTAGATCGCTCGGGCGAGCGCCTGCTCGAGGTCGGCGGAGGGCCGGAGGCCTTTCCCGGGTTGTCCCGGCGGCGGCTTCATCTTGAGCTCCAGCGTCGAGGCCGTCTCCGCCGAGTACTTCGAGCCGACCGAGAAGACGTAGAGCTCGACTCCGCCGCTGGCGGTGCGGGTCGCCTCGGTCTGCAGCCTGACCGTGACGCTCTTCAACGGCGGAAAGCCCGCAACATCCTCCACCTGCGCTTCCGAGAGCGCCTGCTGGATCGCCTCCATGACCGCTTCGAGCTGCGCTCCCTCCGCGGTGCCGCTTGGGCTTCCCGCCGGCGGCGGCGCCGTCGCGCACGCCTGTCCGGCAAACGCAGCCGCCAGGAGCAACGGGCGCCATCGGGAAGGTCTCATGGGACTCTCCTCTCTCCGCCATCGTCCGATGCGTTCCCGGCCGACCCCGCCCGCGCCGCCGGGCCGGCGATCCGGAAGTCGTCCTCCGGGTGGACCTCGAGAAAAGGCCCGTCCGTGTCCACGACGACCGGGCCTCCGAAGTCGAGCGCCATGGCCTCGACGACGGAGGTTTGCGCGCAGACGGCATGCGCCTTCGTCCCCGGCTCGACCTCCAAGCGAAGGAACCTCGGTTGGGCCAGATCGGCGGACGAGCCGCCGATGCGGAAGGAGCCGAGCCGCACGTCGATCGTCCAGAACCCGTCGGTCGAGTGTTGCGCGTCACGCACCGGCCGACCCGCCCCGACCGCCAGGCATCCGGTCTCTCTCCATCCCGAGATCCCCAGGAACTTGAAGGGAGTCGTCAAGACGGCGATGAACCGATCGAACCACGAGAGCGCCGGCTGTGGCGCGCCGGAGAGCATTCCGACCGTCTGAGGCGCGTCACAGACGACGACGGCAAACCGTTCTGGTCTCCTCCGCTGCGCCTGCCGCCTCCAATAGTGCTTTGGCCGGAGTCTCATCGGCCCGAATCGGAGACGGCAAGCGGTCGGAGACCTCCGAGAGACAGTGCTCGCGAGGCGGCCGAGGATGCGCCGCTCCGACGCCGCGTCCCGATTAACCGCCGAGCAACTTCCGGATCTCGGCGCGCGCGTCCTCGATCTTCACGTCGTGGTCCGGCTGCTTCCAGAGAATCTTCCCGTCGGAACTGCGGATGACGAGGCCGTGGGTCTGAAAGCCGAGCGACTTGACGATCTTCTGGTTCTCGGGTGCGGTGGCATCCAGATTCTGAGCGTTGACCTTGCCGGGGAAGTCCTTCTCGAGCCCGCTCACGGCGGGCTTGATGCGGGCGCAAATGGGTCAACCCGGAAGAAAGTAGTAGGTGACCTCGAGGACACCAGAGGCCGCGGGCGCGGCAAGAAGGCGCGCGGGTATCGCCAGGGCCGAGAAGGAACCGACGATCCACTCCCGCCGATTTCGCATCTCCACCTCCTCGATCGAGCCTAGCACGCGCCGCGTGGCCCCGATGCCAGGCTTGGGTCACCTGGGGCCCGGGCTCGGTGTGCCAACGTCCACGACCCACTTCCAGCTGCCGTCTTTCTTCTTCCATACCGAGCAATATTTTCCGTACCGCGTGACGGTCTTGCCGTCGGGACCCGGAGCCCTCGACTCGTAGGTCCCGAGCGTGTACCCCAGGTCTCCCGACCGTGCGACGTCCGCTCGAAAAGGCTTCCAAGCGAGCGTGGCTCCTTTGGGAAAGTCGGCAAATTGCTTGCGAACCTCCTCCTTGCCCGTCACCGCGTCCCCTCCCGAGGGCAGCATGGTCGCTCCCTCGTCGGCGTAGAGCAGGAAGGCCTCGCCCACTCCGAGCTTCTGGGCCGCGTCGGAGAACTCGATGTCCGTCCGAATCAGCGCCGCCTTTTCCTTCTCGATGTCCAGAACGCTCGGCACCGCCGCAGGCGCGCCAAACAGCAGAAGCGCCAGAGAGACCGCCGCGGTCACGTTCTCCATCGTTCCTCCTCGGCCGTCGCCCGCCGACGGTGACCCGCCGCCTCCTATGGTAGCTTCCGCATTCCTCGGGAGAAGACTCACTTGACCAGTGTTGCCCTCTTCGGCTTCGGACGCATCGGCCGAAACCTCTTTCGAATCCTTCATTCGCGCGAGGACGTGCGGATCGCGGCGATCGCGGATCCTGCCGAGCCCGAGGCCCTCGCATACCTCGTGCGATTCGACACCTTGCTCGGCAGGTTCCCGGACCTGGTCACGATTCGGGGCAATCACCTCTACGTCGCCGGCCGACAGATCCCCCTGCTCACCGGAGCCGAAGCCAAGGCCATGCGCTGGAAGGAGCTCGGCGTGGAGACCGTGCTCGAGGCGACCTCGCGGAGCCGGACGCGGGCGGAGCTCGAGAAACACCTCGAGAGCGGCGCTCGTCGGGTCATCTCGCTCGCGCCTCCGGCCGAGCCGCTGGATCTGCTCGCCGTGCCCGGCCTGACCGACAACCGGATCGACAGCCGGCAGCGGATGGTGTCGAACGCCTCCTCCACGGTTCACGCGGTGGCGCCGGTGCTTCACATCCTCCACGAAACACTCGGCATCCGGCGCGCCCTGTTCACGACGGTGCACGCCTACACGAGCCAGCATCGCCTCGCGGACGTCCCCGCCGAGGACAAGCGAAGGGGACGGGCGGCGGCGGAGAACATCATCCCGCAGGAATCCCGCTCGCCCGCAATGCTCGACCAGGTCCTCCCCGAGCTTGCGGGCAAGATCACCGGCTACGCCATGAACGTTCCGGTGCAAAACGGCTCGGTCGTGGACCTGGTCTGCTGGCACGAGAAAGAGGTCGCTCCCGAGGCCATCAACGAGGTGATCCGAACGGCCGCCGCAACTGACCGCTGGAGCCGCATCCTTCAGTACGAGAACGAGCCCATCGTGTCTTCCGACGTCGCCCGCTCTTCCTGGTCGAGTATCTTCGACTCCCTGGCGACGATGACGCTCGTCGGGCGCGTCTCCAAGACACTGTCCTGGTTCGATTCGGGCTACGGCTACGCGCACCGCGCCGTGGACCTGCTCGACCGCTACGCGGCGCTCGACCGGACCGCCGCGGCGAGGACCGCATGACGATTCGGGTTGGCATCAACGGCTTCGGCCGGATCGGGCGCTCGGTCTTCCGGATCCTGTCCGACCGATCCGACATCGAGGTCGTCGCCATCAACGACCTCTACGAGAACGACCAGCTCGCCTACCTGCTCAAGTACGACACCGTGATGGGCATCTTCGAGAAAGACGTCTCGACCGACCGTGACTCCATGACCGTCGGCGGCCGCCGCGTCCGGATGATGGAGGAGAAGGACCCGGCGAAGATCGGCTGGGCCGGTCTCGGCGTCGAGGTCGTGGTCGAGGCGACGGGGGTGCTGCGCACGCGCGCCAGGCTCGAGGGACATCTCGCTGCCGGCGCGCAGAAGGTGATTCTGACCGTTCCCGCCAAGGACGAGATCGATGCCATGGTCGTCATCGGCGTCAACGAGGACACCCTCCGGCCAGAGCACCGGATCGTGTCCAACGCCTCGTGCACGACCAACTGTCTGGCCCCGATCGCGAAAATCCTCGACGAGCGGTTCGGCATCGAAGAGGGCTTCATGACCACGATTCATGCCTACACCAACGACCAGCGCCTGGCGGACGTTCCGCACAAGGACCTGCGGCGGAGCCGTGCCGCGGCGGAAAACATCATCCCGACGACGACCGGAGCCGCCCGCGCCGTCGGGAAGGTCTTGCCGAAGCTCGCGGGAAGGTTGGACGGTATTGCCATGCGCGTCCCCGTCCCGGACGGCTCGATCGTGGATCTTGCCTGCCGGCTGACCCGGCCCGCCACCTCCCGAGACGTCAACGACGCGGTGCGCACCGCAGCCGAAGGCCCGATGAAGAACATCGTCGAGTACAGCGAGGTGCCGCTGGTTTCCTCCGACATCATCGGCAACGCATGCTCGTCGATCTTCGACGCGCTCTCGACCGCCACGTCGGGGGACGGCTACCTTAAGGTGGTGGCCTGGTACGACAACGAGTGGGGTTATTCCAACCGAGTCGTCGACTTGATCGATCGGCTCGCACGGATCGGTAACGGAGCGACGAAGAAGGAGGCCGGATCGTGAGCTCACCAGAACGAGTCATCCTGGTCACGGGAGCCACGGGTCAGCAGGGCGGCGCGGTTGCACGCGAGCTGCTGGCTCGGCGGCACAAGGTGCGCGCCCTGACGCGCAAGGCCGACAGCCCGAACGCGCGGGCGCTGCAGGCGCAGGGCGCCCAAATCGTTTCCGGCAACCTCGACGACCCGGCGTCGCTCGAGCGTGCCACCCAGGGCATTTGGGGACTCTTCGCCGTCCAGAACACCTGGGAAGCGGGCGTCGAGCAAGAAGAGGCTCAGGGAAAACGCATCGCGGAGATCGCCCGGAAGGCGGGGGTAGAGCACTTCGTCTACTCGTCGGTCGGCTCGGCCAACCGCAAGACGGGGATTCCCCACTTCGACAACAAGTGGCGAGTCGAGGAAAAGGTGCGTGCGCTGAAGTTTCCCTCCCACACCATTCTGCGTCCCGTCTTCTTCATGGAAAACTGGACCTCGCCCTGGTTCAAGCCGGCACTGGACGCCGGAAAGCTCGCGATCGGGCTCGCGCCGACGACGGTCCTCCAGATGATCGCGTTGGCGGACATCGGGAAATATGGGCTGCTGGCCTTCGAACAGTCGGAACGCCTGAACGGGCGAGAGATCGACATCGCCGGCGCAGCCCACACGATGCCCGACACGGCGCGGATCTTCAGCAAGGCGGCCGGACGAACGATCACCTTCGAGAGGGTGCCCATCGCCGAGGTGCGAAAGGCGAGCGAGGACTTTGCAATCATGCTCGAATGGATCGATCGGGTCGGCTACTCGGCCGACATTGCGGGCAATGCCAAGGAGTTCGGGATTGCTCCCACGAAGCTCGAGGATTGGGCGGCGCGGCAGCGCTGGAAGTGACGCCGGACGCGAGCCGGCGCGTCCCGGCGCCCGTTTCCCATGGTGTCGGGCCGATGAACCAGGCCGCGGAGCTCTACGTCCGCCTCGCGCTCGCCGTGGGATCCCATGATCCCGATTCGGTGGACGCCTACTATGGCCCGGCCGAATGGAAGCAGGAGGCGCTAGCGGCGAAGCGCCCTCTCGCCGAGATTGCCCGCGAGGCGAAGTCCCTCTCGGCCGACCTCGACTCATGGCGCGACGACGGCGGTACCGAAATGGATCGCCGCCGGCGGCGATTCCTCGCTCGACAGCTCGACGCGCTCGCGGCCCGTGCGGAGATGCTCTCGGGAAAGCGCGTCAGCTTCGACGAGGAGTCCCGGGCGCTCTACGACGCTGTCGCTCCGGTCCGCTCGGAGGACCACTACCGGACTCTGCGGGACCGGCTCGAGACCGAGCTTCCCGGAGCCGGTCCCCTCGCGATCCGATACGAAGCCTTCCGACAGGCGTTTCTCATCCCCAACGAGCGGCTCGACATCGTCTTCCAGGCCTCGATCGCCGCCGCGCGAGAGCGCACGTTGCAACACATCGAGATCCCCTTCGAGGAGAGCTTCGCCGTCGAGTACGTCACGGACAGGTCCTGGAGCGGCTACAACTGGTACCAGGGCGGCTACCGAAGCCTGATCCAGGTCAACACCGACTTGCCCATTCACGTCGACCGCGCCATCGATCTGGCGTGTCATGAGGGGTACCCGGGACATCACGTCTACAACGTGCTCATCGAGAAGAAACTCGTTCGCGACCGCGGTTGGATCGAGTTTCGGATCTACCCCCTCTTCTCGCCCTCGTCCCTGATCGCCGAGGGAAGCGCGAACTACGGGATCGAGATGGCGTTTCCGGAGGCGGAGCGCCTCGATTTCGAGAAGAGCATGATCTACCCGCTCGCGGGACTCGATCCCGACAGCGCCGAGCGGTACGACCGCGTGCGAGCCCTCGCGCACGCCTTGGCCGAAGCCGGCAACGAAGCCGCACGCCGGCTGCTCGACGGCCGGATCGAGGCGAAGGCGGCGGCCGACTGGCTGACCGAGTACGCCCTAATGGCGCCGGCCCGGGCCGAGCAGCGTGTGCGCTTCATCGAGCAGTACCGCAGCTACGTGATCAACTACAACCTGGGAAAGGATCTGGTCCGCCGGTCGATCGAGGGTCCCGGCGGGGATTCACTCGAGCGCCGCTGGAAGATCTTCGAAGGCCTGCTCTCCGCTCCCGTGCTTCCCTCGGAGCTCGCGGCCGACTCCCCTCCGCCCTCCTGAAGGAGCCCTGCGACCCGATGCCGCCGCCCGAGGCCTCTCCCCTTTCTGCCGTCGCGCTGGTCGGTCTGCTCGCCGGTTCCTCGCTCGCCTCGGGCCTCCGCCTGTACGCGACTCTGGCCGTGCTGGGCTTTCTCGGCCGAATCGGCGCGCTCGCTCTGCCCGGCCACCTGACGGTTCTCGCCAATCCGTGGGTCATTGCTGCCGCGGCTTGCCTCTATCTCGTCGAGTTTCTGGCCGACAAGATTCCCTACGTCGATTCCATCTGGGACGCCGTGCAGACCTTCGTGCGTGTGCCGGCCTCGGTGCTGTTCGCCTGGGCGGCTCTGGCCGAGATTCCCGATTACTGGCGCGTGATCGCCGCGCTTCTCTGCGGCGGCTTGACCCTCTCGGTCCACGGACTCAAGTCGGGGGCGCGCGTGGCCGTCAACACCAGTCCCGAGCCCGTCACGAATTGGGCGGCCTCTCTCACGGAAGACGGAACCACGGCCGTCCTGCTGTGGCTCGCCGTGGCACATCCGGTGGCGGCGCTCGCGGCGGCTGCTGTCGTGATCGTGGCCACCGTGCTTTTTCTCTCCTGGATGAGGCGAGCGCTCCGAAGCCTTCTCTCGAGAGGACAGCGCGCTCCGGCCTAGCGGCTAGCCTTCTCCCTCTCCCGGCGGGACGACCGGTTCACTGCGTCCCTCTTCCTTCGAAGCCGGGGCGGGAACGCGAGACCGCCCCGCGACGTCTTGGCCCACGGGCGCCCGCGGCAGGAACTTCTCGCACTCCCGGACGGGCTGCGGAGGATAACGCTTGAAGAGCGGGCAGAAGAGAAACGTCGAGCCGCGGCGATTCGTGATGTACCGCGGCGGCGCCCCGCAGTCGTGACACAGGCTGTCGGGGAAGAAGTGCTTGCGCGGGTCGGGGCCGGCACTGGTCACCGGGGTATTATCCGAGACTCCAGGGTCGGTTCACGGGCCCGATGAAGAGCCGCATGCTACTTTCCTCCGCCGGGCTGATCCTCGCCCTGCTCGTGGCTGCCGCGCTCTCCCTCTATCTGTCGCAGGACCGACTGATCTACTTCCCTCAAAGATCTCTCGACGCCGCTCCGACCGACTACGGCCTCACCGCCGACGATCTCTCGATCCAAACGCGGGATGGCGTGCGGCTGGCCGGCTGGTGGATTCACGGACGAACGAGGACCGTCTTGATCTTCTTCCACGGCAATGCCGGCAACGCGAGTCACCGGCTCGAACGAGTCCGGGATCTGGTGACGGCGCTCGGACCGGACGTCGTTCTCGTGGACTATCGCGGCTACGGTGCAAGCGGCGGCAGGCCTTCCGAGACGGGCCTGTACGAGGACGCCGAGGCCGTCGGCGCCGCCGTGGCCGCGCGCGGCGTGGCTCCCGAGCGTATCGTCCTCTTCGGCGAGTCGCTCGGCTGCGCCGTGGTGCTCGAATCCGCCCTCCATCGCCCCTGCGCCGCGGTGATTCTCGAGGCCCCATTCCTCTCGGCCGCGGCAATGGCGAAAAGGATCTATCCGTTTCTTCCCGGCCTCCTCGTCCGGGCGAGCATGGACAATGCCTCGAAGATCTCGCGCCTCGCGGTCCCGAAGCTCATCGTCCAGGCCGAGCGAGACGAGGTCGTTCCGCCGGATCAGACACGGCGGCTATTCGCTCTCGCCGCGGCGCCCAAGGAATACTTCGTGATTCCGGGCGCGCACCACAACGACACGTACCTCGTGGGTGGCCGACCGTACCTGGAGGTCCTCCGACGGTTCCTGGACGATGTCGCCTCCGCGGGAACCAATCGCCCATGAACGCCTCCGAGACCAGGGCGACGCTGACGCATCTCTACGACGCCCTGGCGCGCCGCGACGGAGAGGCGATGGCCGCGCTGTACGCCCCCGACGCGTCCTTCGAGGACCCGGTCTTCCAGCTCAAGGGCGCCGACATCGGACGGATGTGGATTGGCCTGACCCGCCGCGCGAGGGACTTCGCCGTGTCCTACGCCGTCACCGAGGCGCAGGCGGGGTCCGGCAGGGTGGAGTTGACGGCGCGCTATCTCTTCGCCGGGAGACGCCCCGTCGTCAACGTGATTCGCTCGCAGATCGAGCTCGAGGAGGGCAAGATCGTGCGCCAGGTCGACCACTTCGACTTCCCGCTCTGGGCCGCGCAGGCGCTCGGACTGCCTGGGAAGCTCTTCGGCCGCTTCGTCTGGTTTCGCCGCGCGGTGTCGCGCCGCGTCACGCGCGAGCTCGGCCTCCCCCCCCGGCCCGTATAATCCCCGCGCCCGAACCGCGACCGGAAGGAGTCTCGATGACACGCTTTGCCCTATCGCTCTCGCTTTGTCTCGCGCTGCTCTCGCCCGCCGGCCGTTGCCTCGGACAGGAGCCGAGCACGCCGACCCCCTCCGGCGGCGCCGGCACGAGTTCCGAGAAGCCCAAGGACAAGAAGAACGCCGAGGAGAAGCCCGCCAAGGAGGAGAAGCCGACGATCACCCGCCACCAGATGACCCTCGGCGGCAAGCCCTTCGCCTACACGGCCACCACGGGCTACATGCCGATGAAGGACGAGAGCGGAAAGCTCAAGGCGAACATCTTCTTCGTCGCCTACACCAAGGACGGGGCCCCGCCGCGGCGGCCGATCACGTTCGCCTTCAATGGCGGCCCTGGCTCATCCTCGGTCTGGTTGCACCTGGGCGCCCTCGGACCGCGCCGGGTGCTCATGACGGACGAGGGCTGGGCGCCTCCCCCTCCCTACCGCCTCGTCGACAACGAGCAGACCTGGCTCGCCTTCACGGATCTCGTTTTCATCGACCCGGTCACGACCGGCTTCAGCCGGCCCGCGGAAGGCGAGAAGCCCGAGCAGTTTCACGGCGTCGAGGAGGACATCCAGTCCGTCGGCGAGTTCATTCGCCTCTACTCGACCCGATACGGACGTTGGGCGGCGCCCAAGTTTCTCGCGGGCGAAAGTTACGGAACGACACGCGCGGCCGGCCTCTCGGGCTATCTCCAACAGCGTTACGGCATGTACTTGAACGGAATCGTGCTGATCTCTTCCATCCTCAATTTTCAGACCGCCTACTTCAACGAAGGCAACGACCTGCCGTTCGTCCTCTTCCTGCCGAGCTACACGACGACGGCCTGGTACCACAAGAAGCTGCCGCCGGACCTCCAGGCGGATCTCGCCGCGGCCTCCGCCGAGTCCGAAGCCTTCGCGGCGAAGGACTACACGCTCGCGCTGATGAAAGGCGACAGGCTCTCCGGACCCGAGCGACAGGCGATCGTCCAGAAGCTCGCCCGCTTGACCGGGCTTTCCGCGGCCGTCCTGGAGGAGAACAATCTTCGGATCGACCTGGCCACGTTCAACCGGGAGCTGCTGCGGGCCGAGAACCGCGTCGTCGGCCGCCTGGACAGCCGGTTCACCGCGCCCGGCCGACCATCGGCGGATCGAACCATCACCTCCGACCCGAGCTATTCCGCCATCTACGGCGCCTACACCGCGATGTTGAACGACTACGTCCGGTCCGACCTGAAGTACGAAAACGACATTCCCTACGAGATCCTGACCAACCGGGTGCGGCCCTGGAACTACGCGCCCTACCAGAACCAGTACGTCAACGTGGCCGAAACGCTGCGCGGAGCGATCGTTCAGAACCCGGCGTTGAAGGTGTTCGTCGCAGCCGGCTATTACGATTTCGCGACACCGTACTTCGCCGCGCAGTACACCATCGACCACCTGGGTCTGGATCCCGCTCTTCGAAAGAACGTCCAGATCGACCACTTCGACGCGGGACACATGATGTACATCCACAAGCCCTCTCTGGAGAAGCTCACGAAGGACGTGACGGCGTTCTATCAGGCGGCGGCGCCGGAGAAGTGACAGCCGCAGCCGTCGCCCCGGCCCGGCGGCGCCTCTCACGAAGCATCGGCCGCCGCGTCTTTCCCGAGGGGCGACGCCGCAAAGGCGGTTGACCGCCGCCGATCCGCTCCGCGAGCCGCGCTGGTCTCAATCGAAACTCGGGTCTTCCCATGCCGCCCCGAGCGAGCGGCGTCGCCCGGAGGGGGAGCCTCGAAGCCGGCACACCGCACGGAAGCAACCGGCACCCACGCGGGAGGGGTGCCGGCTTCGCGGAGCGGCGGCCCGGCGGCGCCTCTCACGAAGCATCGGCCGCCGCGTCTCCCAAGAGGGCGACGCCGCAAAGGCGGTTGACCGCCGCCGATCCGCTCCGCGAGCCGCGCTGGTCTCAATCGGAACTCGGGTCTTCCCATGCCGCCCCGAGCGAGCGGCGTCGCCCGGAGGGGGAGCCTCGAAGCCGGCGCACCGCACGGAAGCAACGGGCACCCACGCGGGAGCGGTGCCGGCTTCGCGGAGCGGCGGCCCGGCGGCGCCTCTCACGAAGCATCGGCCGCCGCGTCTCCCAAGAGGGCGACGCCGCGAGCGCTATGCGATCAATTTGGCTATCGTGAACGCCGCCGCGGCGGCGATTCCGCCCACGAGCGCCGTCTGCCAGGCGCTTCGCAACGGCTTCTTGACCGTGTAGCGGCCCTTCACGTAGCCGAAGACCAGAAGGGCCAGAAGGGTCAATACGACGGAGCCGACGAGCGCCCGTCCCATCGGGTGGAGGAAGAAGTACGGGCAGAGGGGGATCAAGCCCCCGGCGATGTAGGACAGCGCGATCGTGAGGGCGCTCGAGCGCGCCCGGGTCGGGTTCGGTTTCTCGAGCCCGAGCTCGAAGCGCATCATGAAGTCGACCCAGCGCTTTCGGTCCCTTCGGAGAGCGTGCGCGGCTTCGACGGCTTGCGCGTGAGGCAGGCCATACTCCTCGAAGACGTCGACGACCTCGCGCGTCTCCTCGGCCGGCATCTCGAAGGTCTCGCGCTTCTCCCGCGCCAGTTCCGACGCGTAATGCTCGGCGTCCGTGCGCGCCGCGAGGTACCCGCCCAGCCCCATCGCGATCGAGCCTGCGGCGATCTCGGCGAAACCCGCGGTGATCACCACGCGCGTCGAGTCGACGGCTCCCGAAAGGCCCGCCGCCAGGGCGAACGGAACCGTCAGGCCGTCGGACATTCCGATGACGATGTCCCGAATTCTTTCCGAGGCCGTGAAGTGCCGTTCGACGTGAGGGGTCTGGGGCATCGGACCCTCCGGTCAGTTCACCGTTTCCTCTTCCTCCGTCACGTCCGAGGGGGTAGCCGACGCGTGATGGTGGACCATCTGCCACTCGCCATCATGGCGCAAGAAGATGTTCGTCGCCTGCATGCGCGCAGCCGCATCCTCCTCGCCGATGCCGAAGGGGCGGATCACTTCCACGCAAGAAACCCACGCGAGATCGCCGGCGATCGAGATCCGAACATCATCGCAGGCCACGGTCCAGGGCCGGGAATTGGCAAAGATGTTCTCCCAGGACCGGCGCACCTCCGACCATCCGTCCAAACGGTGCCAACCCGGATGCACACAAGTCACGCCCTCCTCGTGCGACCAGACCAGGTCCATGCGAGAGAGGTCGCGCGACTCGAGCGCCCGGTAGAAGGCGAGGTTCGCCGCCTCGATCGCAATTTGCTCCGGGGAAGTCATGAGCCTGGCGATTCTATCCGCGACTCGGCGCCCTGTTTCGACGACCACGCCGGCACACAGGCCCTGTCGGAAGAGAGAGTGAGGAGGCTACTGCCGGGGAATGCGCGAAAGATCCACATTCCCTCCCGACACGATGGCAACCACCACCGTTCCCGCCGGCGCGCGAACCTTGCCGGCCACGAGGGCCGCCGTCGCCGCCGCACCCGCGCCCTCGACGTAGAGCTTCGCCCGGGTCAGCAGGAGCCGCATGGCCTCGACGATTTCCTCCTCGCTGACCGTTACGACCTCGTCGACGGCCTGCCGGGCGATCTCGAGCGGCAGGACGCCGACGAACGGCGGCGTCAGCCCGTCGGCCAGCGTGTCGGGAGGGCGCTTAACCGGCACCGGCCGGCCCGCCGCGAGGGCGGGTCCCAACCCGGGTCCCGCCTCGAGCTCCACTGCCACGACGCGAGTGCCTGGCCGGATCTGCTTGACGGCCGACGCGACACCCGCGAGCAGGCCTCCCCCTCCCACCGGAACCAAGACCATCGCGGCCGCGGGAACGTCCTCGACGATCTCGAGCCCCATCGTTCCGGCGCCCGCCAAGCCGATGGGATCGTCGAAGGGGTGAATGAAGGTCAGCCCGCGCGCATCGCGGACCTGCTCCAGCTTGTCGAAAAGAGTCGGGCGGTCGTCATGGAACACGATCTCGCCGCCGTAGCCCCGGACCGCGTCGATCTTGGATCGCGGAGCGTCCGTCGGCATCACGACCGTGGCAGCGGCTCCGGCCGCGCGCGCCGCCCAGGCCACCGCCTGAGCGTGGTTGCCCGCGGAAACGGTCACCAGGCCGCGCTCCCGCTCGGCCGGCGCCAGCGAAAGGATCTTGTTCAAGGCTCCGCGCGGCTTGAAGGAGCCAGTCTTCTGGAAGCTCTCGCACTTGAGCAGGAGCCGGATCCCGCCGCACCTCTGCCCGATCAGGCTCGCCGACATGACCGGCGTGCGGTGCACCTTCCCGCCGATGCGGTCGGCGGCCGCACGGATCTCCTCTAACGGGATCATTGCCGGTCAGCTTATCGCTCCTCCCAGCGGATAATCGGAAATGAACGCGACACCGGAAACGGAGGGAATCATGATTCGAAGCCATCGACGGCTGCTGCTGCTCGCTTCGATGGCGGCGCTCGCCCTGACGGGGCCGGCGCCGTTCGCCCCCGCCGACGCGACACCGCAGACAGGGACGGGCAAGCCGATCGCGCGCATCTGGCGGGGCAGAACTCTGACCACCAAGGCCGACGAGTACGAGGCCTATCTCTTCGCCTCGGGAATCTCCAAGATCGGTGAGACTCCGGGCAACCTCGGAGTCACGGTGCTGCGCCGCCAGGACGGAAACGAGACGGAATTCCTGGTCATCTCGGTCTGGGAGTCGCTCGATGCGGTGAAGCGCTTCGCGGGCAAGGACTACGAGAAGACCGTGGTCCTCGACCGCGACCGCGAATATCTGCTCGAGGTCGAGCCGACCGTGCGGCACTACGACATCGAAAAAGAGGAGCGCAAGCGCTAGGCGTAAGGCCGATCAGCGCGGGGACGAGGGCCGACGCCGGGCGCGGATCAACACCGCGATTTCGTCCGGCCGAGCGTTCACGAAATCGAGGCGAATGCGGCCGTCGGGCAGGAGCGACACGGTCGCGGGGATGGCGCTCGCCGTCAAGTACCAGCCCTGCGGCAACACGACGGCGTTGTGCGCCCGCCCGAAGCTCCGATCGAAGACGAGCTCGTCGCCCTCCAGCCGGTAGCTCTTCTCGTCCGTGTACGTCTCGGAGATTCGCAGTCGAATCGAGCGGCCCTTTCCGACCGGCGGGAAACGGACGACAACCACTTCCGAGTCGGGTCGCACTGGCTCACCGATATCGAGCGCGGCGCGTGTGATTTCCTGGCCGCGCAACGTCTCGGCCGAAAGCTTCTCACCGGTGTCGAGGATCCGCGCCGACGGGTTCGAGGCGCGGCTGCCCTGGCGAACGACGTTCAAGTACTTGTCCACCCCCGGCCGCGACTCCGTGTAGTCGTGGTAGAGGTCGAAGGAGTGAGTCTCCGGCTGCTGCAGGAAATAGACGATGTCGCGGTCCTGGTGGGCGCGTTCGATCAGTCGCTCGGCGTCCGGTTCCTGAGCCGAGAGGACCGCGGCCGGAGCGGCTCCGATCGCGAGCGCCCAGGCCAGAAGGGCTCGCCTCACGACGGCAACCGGCGGGCTTTGATCGTCAGCGACATCTCGTCGGGAGTGGCGTTGATGAAGCTGATCAAGAGGCGCCCGCCTTCGCTCAGGACCTGGGACGGAACGTTGCAGGAGACGAGCTCGTAGCCCGCCGGCAGGAGGATGCCGTTGCGGGGCACGGAGAGCGTGCGCGCGAAGACGATCGAGTCGCCTTGGGAGTAGTAGCTCTTGGAATCCTTGTACGTTTTCTCAATCAGGAGACGCACTTGCCCGCCGTCCGGCGGCACGGGCCTCGGCAGATGGATCCGGATGTAATTCGTCCCCGGCTCTGCGTCGGCCAGCCCCGTTCGGGAGGCCTCTTGCGGCGAGACGATCTCGAATCGCAGTTCCTGCCCCGTCATCCGGTCGATGACCCGTTCGCCGCTCGCGATACTCCCTTTCCGAATGGGATTGAAGTAGACCGTAGCGCCCGGCGCGATGGCCGTCACCTCGTAGAGGATGTGGAACTGCGAGGTCTCCGGGGCGAGCAGGTCGTAGCGGGTGTACTCATCCGCCTCCACCGGCGGCGGCGCAACGGCCGGCTTGACCGCGGGTGTGACGCCTGCGGAAGCGCAACCGAGAGCGACGGTCGCGGCGAGAAAGAGGAGTCGGCGCACGATCGGCGGGCAAGTATATCGAGCGCATGAGCCGGCGTGGCAGAATCCCGCAGGAAGTGGACGCCACGACCGCACGAGAGCACGGGGTCGTCGTCGAACCGATGTTCCCGGGAGACTGGGAGCAGGTCCGCCGCATCTTCCTCGAAGGAATCGCGACGGGGAATGCGACTTTCGAGACGCAGCCACCCGATTGGGCGACGTGGCATGGCGCGCACCGCGCCGAGGCGCGCCTGGTCGCGCGCGAGGCCGGGCGGGTCCTCGGCTGGGCAGCGATCTCCCCCGTGTCGTCGCGCGCGGCATACCGCGGTGTCGCGGAGGTCAGCGTCTACGTGGGCGCGGCCGCGCGCGGCCGGGGCATCGGCCAGTCTCTCTTGACCGAGCTCGTCCGGCAATCCGAAGCGGCGGGCGTCTGGACGCTCCAGGCCGCCATCTTTCCCGAGAACGCCGCTTCGATCGCGTTGCATCGACGCTGCGGATTCCGGAAGGTGGGCGTCCGGAAGCGATTGGGACGGCTCGCGGGTGTTTGGCGAGACGTCGTGCTGTTGGAAAGACGAAGCCGGGTCGTGGGACGGACCTCGGCCGCGTCGTGATAGATCTTCCCGAGAGACGAAGGGGGTGGTCATGACCCGTCGCGTGCGGTCTGCCACGAAGATCGATCGAAGGACGCTCTTCCGCTACGGTGTGGCCGGAGCCGGCGCCGTCGCCGTCGCGGGACCGATGGCGCGCTCCGCCTCCGCCGCCTCGCTCTCACCGGAGGCGGCCCCGGATCAACCCTTCGAGCTGGAAGAGGTCTCGATCGCCGAGCTCCGGAAGCGTCTGGAGTCCGGGCAGGAAACGGCCCGTTCCTTGACGGAGAAGTACACGGCCCGCATCGAGGCCGCGGACCGGAGGGGGCCCACGCTGCGCGCGGTCCTCGAGATCAACCCCGACGCGCTCGCGATCGCCGAAACGCTCGACCAGGAACGGAAGGCGGGAAAGACGCGCGGCCCGATGCACGGGATCCCGATCCTGCTCAAGGACAACATCTCGACCGCGGACCGGATGACGACGTCGGCGGGCTCGCTCGCCCTGGAGGGCTGCACGCCGGCGGCCGACGCCTTCGTGGCCCGCCGGCTGCGCGACGGCGGAGCGGTGCTGCTCGGGAAGACCAACCTTTCCGAATGGGCCAATTTCCGATCGACGCACTCCTCCTCGGGGTGGAGCGGACGCGGCGGGCAATGCCGCAACCCCTACGCGCTCGACCGCAATCCTTCCGGGTCGAGCTCGGGCTCCGGCGCCGCCGCTGCGGCCAACTGCTGCGCCGCCGCGGTCGGAACCGAAACCGACGGATCGATCGTCTCTCCCTCCAACAACTGCGCCCTGGTGGGAATCAAGCCCACTCTGGGTCTCGTGAGCCGCTCCGGCATCATCCCGATCGCGCACAGCCAGGACACCGCGGGCCCCATGGCGCGCACGGTCGCCGACGCCGCCATCCTGCTCACCGCCATCGCCGGCGCGGACCCGGCCGACGAGGTCACGAAAGGAAGCGCCGGGAAGGCGAAGCCCGACTACGCGGCGTTCCTGGATCCCAAGGGTCTCCAGGGCGCGCGCCTCGGCGTGCCGCGCAAGGGTCTGTTCGGGCAGAGCCCGCACGCCGATCGAATCGTCGAGGCAGCCCTCGCGGAGATGAAGAGGCTCGGGGCGATCATCGTCGACCCGGCGGACATCGCGACGGCGGGCGAGACCGAGAAGAGCGAGTTCGAGGTCCTCCTCTACGAGTTCAAGGCGGATCTGAATGCCTACCTCGCAGGGCTGGGCCCCCGGGCCAAATATCACTCGCTCTCCGAGCTGATCGATTTCAATCAGAAGAACCGCGACCGCGAGATGCCCTACTTCGCCCAGGAGATCTTCGAGAAGGCCCAGGCGAAGGGGCCGCTGACGGAGAAGGCCTACCTCGACGCCCTCGCCAAGGACCTGCGCCTCTCCCGCAAGGAGGGAATCGACAAGACGATGGACAAGCACAAGCTCGACGCCCTCGTCGCTCCAACGAGCGGGCCGCCGTCGCTGATCGATCTGGTCAACGGCGACTATGGTTTCGGCGGCTCCTCGAGCCTTCCGGCGATCGCCGGCTATCCGCACGTGACCGTGCCCGCGGGCTGGGTCTGGGGGCTGCCGGTCGGCGTGTCCTTCTTCGGCCGCGCCTGGAGCGAGCCCACGCTGATCCGGATCGCCTTCGCCTTCGAGCAGGCGACGCGGCACCGCCAGCCGCCGCGCTTTCTTCCGACGGCGGACCTGACGCTGGAGGGCTAGGCCGATGTTCCAGGGACTGCGCACCGTCATCTACCACGTCAGCGACATCGAGAAAGCCAAGGCCTGGTATGCGAGGGTCGTGGGCTACCCGCCGTATTTCGACCAGCCGTTCTACGTCGGCTTCCAAGTCGGCGGCTTCGAGCTGGGGCTCGATCCCGATCCCGAAGCGGGGAAGCCGGGAGCCGGCGGAACGGTGGCCTACTGGGGAGTCGAGAACGCCGACGCCGCCTGGAAGCGTCTTCTCGAGCTCGGCGCGAGCCCGCATTCCGACGTGCGGGACGTGGGCGGCGGCATCCGTGTCGCCACGGTGAGCGATCCCTTCGGCAACGTCTTGGGTATCATCGAGAACCCGGGATTCCAGCAGTCGTGAGCTCCTCACAAACCGACAACCCTGCCGAGAAACTGCGCCGGGCCGTCGCGGCGGGCCTCCCGCGCCTGCGCGCCCTGTCGGAGGAGCGGAGCTCGCGGCCGCGCGCACCCGGCAAGTGGTCGCCCAAGGAAGTCATCGGCCACTTGATCGACTCGGCCTCCAACAACCACCAGCGGTTCGTTCGGGCGGCGTTCCAGGAGGACCTCGTCTTTCCCGGGTACGAGCAGGACGAGTGGGTGCGCAACCAGCGCTATCGCGAGTGCCCGTGGGCGGATCTCGTCGAGCTCTGGCGCCTCTACAACCTCCAGCTCGCCCGCGTGATGGAAGCCACACCCGAAGGGCTGCGGCGGCGCGAGACGCGGCGACATAATTTCCACGACATCGGGTTCCAGACGTTCCTTGAGGGAGAGCCGGCCACGCTGGACGGCCTCATGCACGACTACGTCGCGCATCTCGGCCACCACCTGGCGCAGATTCCGGAGGACTGACGGCCGGACGTCGGCCGGCGTCTACTTCAGCTCGTTCTTGACGACCGCGCCGCCCTTCATGACGAAGCCGACGCTCTCGAGCACCCGGATGTCGGTGAGCGGGTCGCCCGACACGGCGATCAGATCCGCGAACTTGCCCGCCTCGACCGAGCCGACCTTGTCCTTCCACCCCGCGAGCTCCGCGGCGTTGACCGTCGCGGCCTGAATCGCCTGCAGGGGCGTCATGCCGTACCGGACCATGTAGGCGAACTGTTTCGCGTTCTCGCCGTGCGGGTAGACGCCGCCGTCGGTCCCGAAGGCCATCCGAACGCCCGCCTTCACGGCCTTGCCGAAGTTCTCCCGCTGCTGGCGCCCGAGCGCCTTCTCCTTCTCGATCGACTCGGGAAGCATCCCGACCTTCGGGCCCATCTGCAGGATGTAGTCGTCGTTGTAGATGTCCATCACCAGAAACGTCCCGTGCTCGCGGGCCAACCGGATCCCCTCCTCGTCGATCAGGCTGGCGTGCTCGACCGAGTCGACTCCGGCAAGAATCGCCTCCTTGATCGACTGCGTGCCGTGCGCGTGCGCCGCGACCTTGCGCCCGAGGCGGTGGGCCTCTTCGATGAGCGCCCTCATCTCGTCGGGCGTGTACTGCGCCGTGCCGGGCAGGTCGCCCTTGGAGAGGACGCCGCCGCTCGCGCAGATCTTGATGACGTCCGCGCCGTACTTGACGACCTCCCGAACCTTCGCCCGCGCCTCCCACGGGCCGTCGGCGACACCGCCTTCGCGGAAGTGAAACTCCGAAGGAAGCAGGTTGTTGTCGCAGTGCCCGCCGGTGATCCCGAGCGCCGGCCCCGATACGAGAAGGCGCGGCCCGGGGATGTCCCCCGAGGCGATCGCGTCGCGCAGGGCGACGTCTGAGTATCCCGCGGCGCCGACGTTTCGCACCGAGGTGAAGCCGGCGCGGAGCGTGCGCTCGGCGTTCGAGGCGCCGTAGAGCGCCTCCCGCGGCACCGAAACGCCGAGCCCTTTGTAACCCAGGTTCTCGGGAACGACCGTCAAGTGGTCGTGCATGTCGATGAGGCCGGGCAGCAGTGTGGCCCGACCGAGATCGAGGACGCGGGCATCCGCGGGGATCGTGACGGCGGGGCCGACGGCGACGATCCGGTCTCCTTCGATCAACACGATCGCCGGTGAGATCGGCCGGTCGCTCTTCCCGTCGATCATTTGCGCGGCCTTCACCGCGACCCGAACGGGGGGATCCGCCGCCCAGAGCAGGGACGAGCACAGCGAGAGCAGGCCGACGCCGAAGAGCGATCGTTTCACGGAGACCTCCAAGAAAGTCGCGCCATCCTAACGCGGCGAAAGGCCCCCGAGAAGGGGCGACTCTCAGCGCGCGGGCGAGGGTGCGGGCGCGGCGCCGGCGTCCCCGGAATCGGCGCGATCCCGCCAGATCGCGAGCAACCCGTCGGCCGAAATCGGCCGGATGCCCGGCGCCAAGGCGCGCTCGGCCAGGATGGCGAAGTTCAGGTTCTGCCCGGCGCCCAACATGAAGGTCGTGATCCCGACGAGTCCCCCGATCTCGTCGAAGAGACCCCCGCCGCTCGACCCGTGCGAGATGGGCGCCGATGTCTGAACGACGCGCTGCCCGCGAAAGTCGCGAAAGCCGGAGATGAGTCCTTCCGAGAGCGTCATCTCGAGCCCCTCGGGAGCACCGACGGCGTAAACCCGCTGTCCGATACGCAGACCATCCGAGTCCCGCACGAGCGCGACCGTCGCAGCCAGGCCGACGATCCGAAGCCGGCAAAGGTCGCGTTCCTCGTCTCGATCGAGCACCGCCGCCTTCCAGCTCGATTCGCCCTGCATGACTCGGATCGACCCTCCGCCGGCCACCACGTGGGCGTTGGTGACCACGAGGTCCCTCGCCACGGCGACCGCGCTTCCCAGCGTGCGTACCGCTCCGCGCGAGTCCTCCGTCGTCACGACGAAGAGGGACGGGGAAACCAGCCGGAAGAGCTCCTGCGCCGAGAGTCTCCGTCCGGGCAGTCGCGCCGCGGCTTCGTGCTGCGCATCCGCCAGAATGACCGCGAACGCGCCCCCCGATAAACCGCCGGGCGGCGAGGCGGCCGCGGAGGAGGCCGAGGTGCGCGCGCGGGAGACGAGCTGCTCGGCCTTCTGGCTCAACTGCACGTAGGCGCCCAACGCGGCCATCAGCGCGAAAAAGCCTCCGACCAACACCGCCGCCGCCTGGGATCCCGACAAGGCGCGGTGCACCGGAAGCGCCGGCTGCCGCCTTCGCCAATAGTCATTCAAGACACTCTGCACGGCGGCCAGAGGCACGACCGATAAGAGGTAGGCGAAGGACCAGGGAATCGGCAGCACCCGAGCGAGCAGACTCAAGACGAAGAACCCGGTTGCCAGGATCGCCGGCGCATAACGCGCGCGGATCCCGATCTCCCCCGCATACTCCTTGATCTCGCGAAAGAGATTGAGCACCAAGACGATGTTCAGGATCGGGACCACCAGGCCGAGTGTGTGGAGGCCGGGAGACATGTCGAGATCCCTGTCTCTCTTGAGCTGCTTCCACGTCCGATAGAACCACCGGAGCTGGTAGATCCCGAGGGTCGAGACCGACAGGAGCAGGAGCTGCCAGACGGGCTGGACGTTCGAGTAGCGGGGGTCGCCGGCGGCCGGGCCGTGTCCGGACGGCGGTGTCGTCAGCCATTCGCCGCAGTGCCGGCACTTGGACGCTTCGAGCTGAATCTCCTCAGCGCAGAACGGGCAGCGTTTCGTGTCGGGAGGAAACGGGTCGCTCATGAGGACCCCCTCGACGATTGTAAGGCCGCGCGCGAATTGTCGCGTTCGACTCGATAGACTTCCGCGGCCAGGAGGTGTTGATGCCTCTCCTTTCCGGAAGAGCGGCGGTGGTCACGGGTGGCGCGGGGGCTCTGGGCTCCGCGGTCGTGAAGGCCCTTCTGGACGAAGGGGCGCGGGTGGCGGTCCCGTATCGCAAGACCGGCGAGCTCGACCGGCTTCGAGCCGAGGCGGGAATCGGGGAGGAGGCCGCCTTGTCCGGCGCCATGGTCGACCTCGCCGACGAGGCCGCGGTCCTCGATTACTTCGAGAGCCTGGCCGAGGATCGAGGGGGCCTCGACATTCTCGTCAATGCGGCGGGCGGGTTTGCCGGAGGAAAGCCCGTGCACGAGACGCCCTGGTCGGTCTGGCAGCAACAAATCGACGTCAACCTGAGAACCTCGGTCATCGCTTCGCGCGCGGCCGCCCGCGAGATGTTGAAGCGCGGCCAGGGCGCGATCGTGAACGTTTCGAGCCGCCCGGCGACCCAGGACGGCAGGAACCTCGCCGCCTACGCGGCCGCCAAGCGCGCCGTTCTCCAGCTGACGGAGGCGATGGCGGCCGAGCTACGCGACTCCGGCATCACGGTCAACGCCATCCTGCCCTCGGTGATCGACACGCAAGCCAACCGCGCCTCGATGCCGGCAGCGGATCACTCGCGCTGGGTGAAACCGGAAGAGATCGCTCGGGTCGTGCTCTTTCTGGCCGGACCGGACGCGCGGATTGTCAGCGGGGCGCACATACCCGTTTACGGGAGGGCGTAGGCCCGCCTCCCACGGCCGGTTCTACTTTCCGACGGGGCGGGTGACGAGGGGCTCGAAACGCTCGTTCTCGGGACCGAAGTTCGCGACCAGATAGGCAAGGAGCTCGTCCTTACGGTCGGCCGACACGGCGGCGCCCCATCGGATCATCTTCTCGAGCGATGCCGTCCACTGCTTCTCGGTCAATCGCTGCTGCAGGACCATGCTGGCCGAGTGGCACTGCAGGCATGCCTGATCGGCCACGGCCTTTCCGGGACCCGGCGGGAATTCCTGGAGCTTCGTCCCGAGCACGGGCAGCTTCACGTCGAAGTCGGCGGCCGCGCCCGCCTTGCTCCGGGGCTTCTTCTTCGGAGACTTCGCCGCGGCGGCCGAAGACCCGAGAAGCAGCGCAGCCGCGATCGCGCCGGTCGCGAGCCAGGCGGCGCCGCCGCGCCAGACCCTCACGCGGTCACCTCGACCTGGACCGAATGCCAGCCGTTGTAGAGGTAGCCGCTCGGATTCCAGACGGGGTCCCTGGGTTGCGTGCTGCCCTGGCTGTCGGTCGCGCGCGACAGGAGCGTCACGGTCCCGGCGGACTTCGGTGCCCAGGGGAGTGACCAGAGGCGCCAGGCGTACGGATCGTGGCGGGGATCGAGCGTCGCCTCCATCCAGTTTGCGCCGCCGTCCTCGCTCACCTCGACGCGCGCGATGTCGGGCGCCCCCGAGAAGGCGAAACCGCGGATCGTGGCTCTCGTCCCGACCTTGACGCTCGCGGGAGCTTCCGTGATGTTCGACTTGACGGAGATCTGGGTCAGAGACCGCGTCTTCTCGGGCGGCACGGGCGCGCCGGGCTCGCCGGGAGTCTCGGGGAAGCGGTACGCCGTCTCCATGTAGAACCCCGTCTGCGGCTCGGGTTGCGCAGAGATCCGTGTCAGCCATTTCATCCAGTGGTCGCCCGCCCAGCCGGGCACGACCAGCCGGGCCGGTGCGCCATGCAGGGCCGGCAGCGGAACGCCGTTCATCTCCCAGGCGATGATCGCGTCCTGGAGCGCCTTGTCGAGCTCGAGGCTGCGGTGAAAGGGCGGGACCCTCACGGGAGGCTTGTCGCTCCCGAAGGTATGCAAATGCTTCGCCGAGGACTTGAGCCCCGCCTTCTCGAGCACGTCTCGGACTCGCACGCCCGTCCAACGCGCATTGCCGACCGCGCCGTAGCGCCACTGCACCCCCGGGATCGGCGGGCGAAAGAGGCCCCGCCCGTTACCGGCGCACTGCAACACGCACGTCGCTTCGGCTCGCGGCAGCTTCTTCAGGTCGGCGAGCGTCATCTGCATCGGCGCGCTCACTTCGCCGTCCACGATCAAGGCCCAGCGCCTCGCGTCCGGGTACATCGGGTTCCAGTGCTGACGCACGAAGAAGAGGTCGTTGGGCGTGATGTAGGTCGTCAGCGCGTCGAGCGGAGACTCCGCGTCGGTCGCGTAGCCGTTGACCTGGAGCATCCGCCGCCGATCCTTCGGCACCGTCTCCGCGGCCGCGAGCGCGGCCGAGGGAGCGAGCGCGGCGGCGCCGGCCAGCGTCAGGAAGGCTCGGCGGGTCAGGGGGCGGCGCATGGCTGCGGCAGTCTAACCTGCGGAGGGCGCGCCGAGACCGGTCATGACGAAGGAGATCCGGCCTTCTTCAATCCCTCCACGATGTGCCGGTACTCGTCTTCGCTGCGCAAGCTCTCGAGGTCCGGGTCCTTCTCCATTCGCTCGGCGTCGCGAAATCCCTTCTCGACGGCCCGTCGGAGCGTCGCGAGCGCTCCCTTCTTGTCCCCGCTCCCCGCCTGGAGGCATGCAAAGTTGTACCAGACCGCCCCGGCGCGATCCGGATACACCTCCGCCGCGAAGGCCGCCGACAGGCCGGCGCGCCGGCTGTCGTGATGCTCCAGATACTCCCGCGGCAGGTAGAAGGAGTTCTGAACGAAGAGCGCGTTCAGGATGCGCCGGGCCGATTGCCGCTCGGCCTCACTCCCGGCCGATTCGGCGCGGCGGCGCAGCGCCGCGATCCTCAGGTCCTGAGCGATGCGCTGCGCCGGCAGGGGCTCGTCGGCCCTCATGTCGCTCGCGAGCTTCTGACGCGCCTCGGCGAGTTCCGCGTCCTCCTCCTTCTCGAGGTGCTCCTGCCGTTCGATCTGGCGGCGCGCCTCCGGGTCGTTCTCGAGCCGGTCGAGGGCCGCCCGAACCGCCGAGACGTCGGCCAGGCCGCCGAAGTCCTCCCCGATCTCGCGGTAGCGCGCGAGGGCCTCGCCCTTGCGGCCCGCGGATTCGAGCGCCGCCGCCTCCTGCGAGGCCCGCGGGAGCCACTCCGCGACGAGCCCCTCGTCGCGCGGCCGCGCTCCGCTTCGCATGCCGGCCAGCTCCATCCACTCGACGGCGCGCGTGCACACGACCGGAGGAGGCCAGCTGTGCGACCCGTCGAAGACCGCCAGCCGATGAGGATCCCCGAGCGAGGCGAGCGTCTTGTCGAGCTGCCGCATTTCGCGATAGTTGAAGTCGGTGGTGCCCACCGTTCCGAAGTAGACGAAAGGCAGGTCCTTGTACGGCGGCACCTTCTCGGAGAACCCGGCGCCGACGCCGATCACGCCGGTGATCTGCGCCTTCGCCGCGCTCTGCGCGAGCACGCAGACGACGCGCGCACAGCCGGAAAAACCGGTCGCGTAGACGCGCCGCGGATCGATCGAGAACCGGGTGTGCGTGTCGTCCCACATCGCCCGCATGGCGCGGATGTTCGGAGTGAAGGGGCCGTCGCTCTCGGAGTTGTTCGAGCTGGCGAGGATCCAGCCGTACTTTTCCGAGGCCTCCCGAAACCGCTCGAGCGCGAGCACTCCCTGACGGCGGGCGTCGAGCAGGTAGAGGATCGGCGCGGGCTTCCCTGCTTCGTAGCCCGGCGGGAGGTAGGCGGCGTAGGTCTCTTCCGGGTCGGAGGCGCACACGATCTTCGGCACGACCTCGCCCTTGGGCAACGGCTCGGGGGACGGGGATTCGGGCGCCGCGAGGGCCGCGACCAGGAGCAGGGGAAGGACGATCGGGTTCGGCATCTTCTCTCGCATTGCTACGGGAGAGCCGGCCCCGGGTTCTCGACCTTCGGGACCGGCGCCTCGAACGAGGCGACGACGGGAGCGTGGTCGCTCGTGCCGTAGTCGGCGAGGACGCGGCAGGCGCTCGCTCGCGCGGCGAGCTCCGCGCTTGCCAGGATGTAATCGATCCGCCAGCCGATGTTGCGCTGGCGCAGGTTTCGCCAGGGGGCCCACCAGGTGAAGAGTCCGGCGTTGTCGGGGTCGAGCGCGCGCCCCAGATCGACCAGGCCGCAGCCCAAGATGCGCTCGAGCATCGCCCGCTCCTCGGGAAGCTGGCCGATCGCCGTGGCCTTGCGCTCCTTGGGATGGACGTCCTGGTCCGTCCGCGCGACGTTGATGTCCCCGCCCAGGAGGAGTGATGAGCCCGCGCCCTGTCGCTGCCGCGCTTCGCGCTCGAGCGCCTCGAGAAAGCGCATCTTGGCCGGGAAGTCCTTCCCACCGTTGGGCACGTAGACCGACGCCACGGTCAAGCCGGGCAGGTCGGCGGTGACGATTCGGTTCTCGTAGTCGAAGTCCGGATGGCCGAACACGGGCCGATCGGGAAAGGTCTCCTTGCGCACGTGGAGCGACACGCCGGAATAGGCGCGCTCCCCGTGCCAGTAGTTCCAGTAAGGCAACATCTCGAAGAGGGCCGAGGGCACCTGCGCGGGCGAAGCCTTGATCTCCTGAAGGCACACCACGTCGGGCGAGTCGCGCTCGATCCACTCGCGGACCTGAGCCTCGCGCGCCCGAATTCCGTTGACGTTCCAGGTCGCGAAAGTGAGCGTCACGGAACCACCAGGCTCCGATCGATCTCCGAAATCGCGCGACACCCACCGAGCGCCATCGCCAGGGCGAGCTCGTCGCGGATCATCTCCAGCACCCGGCGCACTCCCTGCTCTCCCCCAACCGCGAGTCCCCAGAGCTGGGCGCGGCCGATCGCCGCCGCCGCCGCCCCGAGCGCCAGGGCCTTCAGGACGTCGGTTCCTCGCCGGACGCCGCCGTCGAAGATCACCGGGGCCCGCCCGCCGACGGCCGCAACGACTTCCTCGAGGGCATCCGCCGTCGGGATCGCGGTGTCGAGCTGCCGGCCCCCGTGGTTGGAGACCCAGACGGCGGCGGCTCCCTCCTCGACCGCGCGCCTCGCGTCGTCGCCGCGCACGATGCCCTTCAAGATCACCGGCAGCGGAGAAACCCGACGGATCCAGGAAAGGTCCGACCAGCAGAGCGCGGGCAGGCCGATCAGCGACGAAAGCGGCCATTGTCGGGCCGCCGCCTTGGGCTGTCCCGCCGGATGTGCCGCCATGCCCTCGGGCACCGCAAAGGCGTTCCTCAGATCGCGCTCGCGACGGCCGAGGATCGGAGCGTCGACCGTGAGGACGATCGCCTGGTACCCCGCGCGGTGCGCCCGCGCGATGAGCGCCTCCGTGTCCGCGCGTTCCGGGTAGCAGTACAACTGGAACCAGCGGGGCGCAGACGGCGCCGACGACGCCACTTCCTCCAGGGCCACCGAGGAAACCGTCGAAAGCGTCATCAGGGTGCCGGCGGCGGCCGCCGCTCGCGCCGTGGCCCTCTCCCCGTCCGGATGCGCCATGCGATGGAGAGCGGTCGGGGCCAGGATGACGGGAATCGAGAGCGGGATGCCGAGCAGTGTCGCCGCCGTGTCTACCCGCGACACGTCCACGAGCACGCGATAGCGCAGCGCCAGGCGGCGGAGCGCCTCGCGGTTGCCGCGCAGCGTGACCTCGTCCTCCGCGCCGCCGGCGAAGTAGTCGTAGACGGACTTCTCGAGCCGGTCGCGCGCCAGCGCCTCGAACTCATCGACATTGACCGGGTCGGCCACGAGAGGATTCTAGGCGCACGGACTCTCTCTCGTGTCGTACGATACGGTCCCGATGCCTTCACGACGCCGGCTCGGACGACTCTTGCCCGCGTTTCTGCCGCTCGTCGTTACGATCGGCTGCGCCTACCATGTCGCCGACCATCAAGCCCGACAGGATGCGAGCTCCACGGGAAAGTACAAGGTCGAGCTGACGACCGACTCCGAGAGAGTTCAGGGAACTTGCCACTACGTGCAGAGCATCCAGCCGGATCTGCTGCCCCCGCGCTATCGGCCGACCGATGGGGAGCTTCCCGATTACTTCCGACAGGAGGCCGCCTACCTTGGAGCAGACACCGTTCTCGTCAGAGGACGTGTCGGCGAAGCGTACGTCTGCGGCCCGGGACCACTGAATCCGGACGGATCGGTTCGAACTCTGCCCGGAACTCCGACGCCTCTGCCCCAGTGAGCGGGCGCGGCGACTAGAGCCGCTCGAGCCTCTCCAGCAGTTCCGTGCGAGCCGCCTCCAGGGCCTGCCGGCGCACGAGGTTGGTGGTCTTGCCGAGCTGTTCGTCGATCCTCGCCAGGGAAAGCTTCAAGCCTCGGCGCAGCGTCTCGCGCGAGTGGTCGCTCCGGCCGCCCGCGACCGACGCTCGCTCCTCGCGAGCCTGCTCCTTTTCGGCGCCCAGGTCTTCCTCGCTCCTGCCCCAGCCCCGCGCCACGACACACTGAGTCTGGCGAGACCGCAGCGGAAAGTAAAGATGCCGCGCCAGACCCTCGGCCTGTCCACTCCCGTGACGGGGTTAGCGTGGACTCCGCGGCGTGCTCGGCTTAGTCGCCGGGCGGGGCGCCGGCGCGGCTCGCTGCGGCTGGGGCTGCGCCCGGTAATCTCCCATCTGGCGCGCCTGCCGCTCCCGGGAGAGGCTCGACGGCGATTCGACCTGCCGGCTCGGCTGGGGAGCGGGCGCGGGGCGCGCCGCGGTCCCCGTCCCGCCGGCGCCCGGCATCGGTTTCCAATCCTTGCCTGTGTACTGTTGCCAGCTGCCGTCCTTCGCCGGCCGGTATACGTTGCCATCTCTGCCGGCATAGATGTCCTGCCGGGTCGAAGGCCGGGGCGCCGGCCGGGTGGAGGGAGCGCTCGGCTGGGGCGCAGGCCGCGTCGAAGGAGCCGGGGGTTGAACGGCCGGCCTCGTCGTCGGACCCGTCGGGCGAGTGCCGGGCACGGGCCGGGGAGCCGGTCGGGTCGAAGGGCCGGCCGGTCGCGCGCTTGGAGGCACTGCTGGACGCGGTGCTGGCCGGACTGCCGGCCTCACAACTCCCGGCCTGCCGCCGTACACGTTGTAGTTGTTGAAATTGTATGGAGTCGGACGCGCCCGATAGCCCGGCCGCGGCGGCCCCCAATAGCCGGGAGGTCTCGGATGCCGGCCCCAGCCGTATCCGTACGGACCCCACCAGGGCCGCCAAGGCGGCCGATACCCGCCCCAGCCGAAGCCGAAGCTCCAGCCCGCCCAGGCGCTCCAGCCGAAATGCACACCGAAGCCCCACGTCCACGGGTAGCCCAGCCACACCGAGCCGATCCACGGACGGTAGTACCAGCCCGTCCCGTAAACCACCGTGCCCCATGGTGAGTAGCAGGTGCCCAGGTACCCCGGCGTGTAGCCGACGTACACGATCGTCGGCGTGTACCGATAGATCCTCACGTATGTCACGTAATGGATCGGAGAGGCGGTCGGGATGGTGTAGATCACCGTCGGCACCGAGGTCGCAACCGCCCAGGGTCCGACCGGCGCGGAGCCGACGAACCAGACGCCTTCCTGCACGGCGTAGTACGTCCCCGCGTCGACGCGGATCACGGGCGTCGGGGAGTTGGCCGCGTACTCGAGCGGCGTGTCCGGAACCGGCTGGAAATCGGGTGAGCCGTCGTACTGCGCCTCGAACTTGGCCTCGGACCGATTGACCTCTGCCGTCTGCGGAACGCTGTTGGCGATCACGGCCTCCTCGGCCTGGGGAGTGCCCGGAACCGTCGCGAGCACCGAGGCCTTGGGCCCGCTGGGTGAGATCTTCGCGAAATCGCCGGGCAGCTCGGTGCCTTCGACGAACGTCCAGGGGCCGTTCAAGGAGCGCGCGCGATACCAGCGCCCCGATAGGGGCACGTAGTAGTCCTGGCTCCTCGTGTCCAGGAAGAGATCGCTCTCCGCGTTGGTGACGTAGAGCAGCTGCGTGCCCGCCAGAGGCGACATCTGCGGCTTGCCGCGGGTCAGGATGAGCTCCGCCGGCACCGTGGAAACGACCACCCGCGGCAGCGAGCCCTTCTCGACGAGCGCCTTGACCGCGTCGGAGGGGTCCGTCAACAAGTCCGCCTGGGCCTGCGATTCGTCGTCCGCGATCGACTTGCGAATCGCGACGGCCGCCGGCGGCGGCGTGCCGAACGACCAGTCATCCTCGAGCGAGCCCGCCCGGATCCAGCGGTCCATGACGGGCATGTAGTAGCGCGAGCCGTCGAAGAGAATGAGAGCCCGCGTGTTCAGAATACGTTGTAGCCCCGAGCCCTCCACCGAACGCAGGACGGGGTCCCCGTCGATCAGCACGAGGAGCACCGGCGTGGTGCTGTAGACGATCCGCGGCGGGTCGTTCTTGAGCGGCACCGCGTTTCCCTTCTTCTCGGCCTGCACGATCGCGAGGTTCGCCTGAATTCTCGCGAGCGAGACCGTCTTCTGGCGCGCGACCAGACCTCGAATCATCGCCTGGTAGTCCCCTTCGTGCTCGGTGTCGCCGGGGAAACTCACCCGAGTGATCTCGATGTCGTCCAGGGTGACCAGGCCGGCCTCCTTGTCGATCTCGGTCCGCGCGTGGATCCAGGCCACGCCGTAGGTCGTGCGGGGCTTCGGCTCGCCCGCGACCCTCGTCTCGACCTGCACCGCCGCGCGCGACTCGAACTCGTCGCCCTCCAACTTCTCGACCTGCGGCGTGTAGATCGTCAGGGTGGCGTCGCCCTGCTGCACGACGCGCGGCCAGCCGCGGGCTTGTCCCGACTCCGGAGACGCGCCCGAGTCGGTGCCCGAAGACTCCTGCGCCCGGGCTGCCGAGAGGATCGACGCGAAGAGGAGAGCCGCGGCTCCCGCCGTTCCGACTCGCTTTGCGATCCTCATCGAGCCACCCCCGAAACGATCCCAGGCACCCGAGTCTATGCGAGACGGAAAGAAAGGGTCGCTACTTCGCTTCGGGCTTCAATTTGAGGGCGACGGAGTTCATGCAGTAGCGTTGCCCCGTCGGCTCGGGCCCGTCCTCGAAGACGTGGCCGAGATGCCCGCCGCAGCTCTTGCAGAGAACCTCCGTACGAGTCATCCAGAGGCTGCGGTCCTCCCGAGTTTCGACGCTGTCATCGTTCAAGGGCGCCCAGAAGCTCGGCCAGCCCGTGCCGGAATCGAACTTGGTCTCCGAAGCGAACAAGGGGTTGCCGCACGCCGCGCAGGCGTAGGTCCCCTTTTGCTTGGTCTCGTGATACTCGCCCGTGAAGGGGCGCTCGGTCCCCTTCTCGCGCAGCACGCGGTACTGCTCGGGAGTCAGGGTCTGCCTCCAATCGGCGTCGGTCTTTTCCACTTTGGTTCCTTTCGGTGAGCCGCTCGGGCTCCGGTTCGAGACCCCGAAATACCCCTCCGGCAGGGGTTTGGATTCCGGAGAGCGCCGCCCTTCAGATGCCCTTGAGGAATCGGCAGACCGCCACAATCCCTTCCGCACGGTTCTCGGCCTCCGTCCGGCCGGAGCTCGCCCGGGGCTTCCACGAATGATCGCCGTCTTCGAGCCAGTGGATCTGGATCTGCGCCGAGAGGGTGTAGCCGGCCACTTCGTCCCGCGTTCCGAAAGGATCCCGCGTGCCCTGAACGGTCAACGCGGGCGTGCGGAGCGTCTCCAAGTGCTTCGTCCGGAGCTTTTTCGGCTGGCCGGGCGGATGGAAGGGGTAGCCCAGGCAAACGAGGCCGCGAACCCCGGCCTCGTCGGCGACCATGCTGGCGATGCGCCCGCCCATCGACTTGCCCCCGACCGCCAGCCGCGCCCCGCCGCCCAGGAGAGCGATCGCCTCGAGCCAGCACTGCCGCAGCACCGGCTCCCGATCCGGCGCCCCGCGCTTGCCCCCGGTGCGCCGGGCCCGCATATACGGAAACTCGAACCGCGCCACACGAAAGCCCTCGGCGGCCACACCCGACGCGACCGCATTCAGGAACGGCGAGTCCATCGGGCCCCCCGCGCCATGCGCGAGCACGAGCGTCAAGGAGGCGTTCGGCGGGCCGTCGAAGAGGAACTCGGAAAGCTCCATCCGGGAGATTCTAAGAGAGAGGAAGAACCTTTCGGCGGGCTCGCCGTATGCCCTGTAGAGTGACTAGGGAAGCGCGCCGCGCCCGGCAGCTCGGTTCGGCCTCTCCCGTTGACAGCCGAGGGGACGGGAAGACATACTCCTGTAGACAATCTAGGAGAACCCCATGACCGTTCTGCCCGCTCGAACCGACCTGCTCCAAGGGACCCTGGACGTCTTGATCTTGAAGACCCTGGCGCTCTCCCCCATGCACGGCTGGGGCATCTCGCAACGCATTCAGCAGCTGTCGCGCGAGGTGCTGCAGGTCAACCAGGGCTCTCTCTACCCGGCGCTGTACCGACTCGAAGCGAAGGGTTGGATCCGGTCGGAGTGGGGCAACTCGGAGAACAACCGCCGCGCGCGCTTCTACGAGCTGACTCGCTCGGGCCGCCGGCAGCTCGCCGAAGAGACCGAGAGCTGGGAGCGCTTCGCGGCCGCGGTGGGCCACGTGCTCCAGGCGAGCGCGCCATGATCCGCCGCCTCGCCGTTCTCGGGCGCTCCCTGCTGCGGCGCAACGCGGTCGAACGCGAGATGGACGAGGAGATGCGCTTCCACCTGGAGATGGAGATTCGCAAGCTCGAGGAGCGCGGCCTCGATCCCGACACCGCGCGCACGAAGGCGCTACGGGACTTCGGCGGCGTCGACAAGCACAAGGAGGAGGGCCGCGAGATCCGAGGCCTGGCCCGCTTCGAGGCCGTCTCGCAGGACGTGCGGTACGCCCTGCGCGGCTTGCGGCGCAACCCGGGCTACGCGGCGGCCGCCCTGGCGACGCTCGCCTTGGGCATCGGCGCCAACGTCGCCGTCTTCTCCGTCGTCCACGGCGTCTTCCTCCAGTCGCTCCCCTACGGCGGCGGCGAGCGGCTCGTTCACCTGCGTCAGGTTGCCCCGGGTATCGGAATCGATAACGCGCCCTTCTCGCCGAAGGAGGTCTCCGACTACGCGGCGCAGACCCGCACGCTGACGGGTGTCGCCGAGTACCACTCGATGTGGTTCATCCTCCTGCGGGACCCCGAGCCCGAACGCGTCCAGACGGGTGTGGTCTCGGCGAACTTCTTCGACCTCGTCGGGGTCAAGCCGCTGCTCGGGCGGACGTTCCTCCCGGGAGAAGACGCACCCGGCTCGGAGCCGGCCCTCGTTCTCTCCTACGACTACTGGCAGCGAAGCCACGGCGGCGACCCGAAGATCGTGGGGCGCACGTTCAAGATGAACGACCGGATGCACGTGGTCATCGGCGTGCTGCCGCCGATGCCGGCCTATCCGGACGAGAACGACATCTACATGCCGACCTCCGCGTGTCCCTTCCGCGGAAGCGCCGCCATGTCGAACGACCGCACGATGAGGATGGTCTCGCTGTTCGGACGGATGAAGCCCGGCGTCACACTCGACGCGGTCCAGACGGACCTCGCGACGATCGCCGGACGCCTCGCCCGGCAGTATCCCGAGGCCTATCCCCCCAAGGAAGCACGCTTCACCGCACAGGCCGTACCACTACGCCGGGAGCTGACGGAGCACGCGCGGCCGACCTTCCTCGTGCTGCTCGCGACCGTCGGCCTCGTGCTCCTCCTCGCCTGCGCGAACGTCGCCAACCTGACGCTCGCCCGGCAGCTTCGCCGCCAGCGCGAGATGGCGCTGCGCACGGCGCTCGGGGCCGGGCGCGGCCGACTCGCGCGCCAGATGCTGACCGAAAGCGTCGTGCTGTCGCTCTCGGGCGGCTTGCTCGGCGTCCTGCTCGCGAAGGGCACGCTGGGGCTGCTCGTCTCCTTCGCGGCGCGCTTTACTCCCCGCGCGTCCGAGATACGCATCGACACTCCGGTGCTCCTCTTTGCCCTCGGCATCTCGATCGCCACGGGCATTGTCTTCGGGCTCATTCCCTCGTTCCCCCAGCGCCGGAACCTGGTTGGCGCCCTCCAGGAAGGCGGCGAGCGGTCGGGCGCCGGCGTCGGCCGCCATCGCTTGCGCAGCGCCTTGATCGTCGTGCAAGTGGCGATCTCCTTCATGCTGCTGATCGGCGCGGGACTGATGCTGCGCAGCCTCTGGAAGCTCCAGCAGATCAACCTCGGCTTCAAGACCGAGCGGGTCCTGACGACGCGTCTCGATCTGAACTTCAGCAAGTACCGGGATCTCGAGAGCCGCCGGGCCTTCCAGATTCGGCTGCTCGAGCGGCTCGCGGGCCAGCCCGGCGTCGTCTCGGCGGCGATCGCCGGCACCTTCCCCTTGAACGACGGAGGCCCCCAGAGCGGCCAGTTCGAGATCGAAGGGAGCCCCGTCTCGAACGCGGACATGCGGCCGCAGGCGGACTTTCAGAACGTCAGCACTGACTACTTCCAGACGATTCGCATCCCGCTTCTCAGAGGGCGGGGCCTCGCCCCTTCGGACCGGGCCGACACTCCGTACGTGTGCGTCATCAACCAGACGATGGCCCTGCACCTCTGGTCCTCCCAGGATCCGATCGGCCGACGCATCACGGTCGACCGCGGCGAGCACTGGATCCAGATCGTGGGCGTGGTCGGAGACGTGCGCCAGTACGGCCTCGACCGGCGCCCGCCGGACCAGATCTATCTCGCGCAGGCGCAGTTCCCGCCGCTCTCCTCGACGTTGCTTGTGCGCTCGGCGGCGGACCCGTTGTCGCTCTCGCGTGTCGTGCGCGACGCCGTTCACGGCATCGATTCCGAACAGGCCGTGGACCGCTTCCGAACCCTCGAACAGGTCCACGCCAACGCGCTCGCCTCGCCGAGGCTGACGTTCATCCTCCTGGGGATCTTCGCGCTGTTGGCGCTGCTCGTCACGTCCGCCGGAATCGCCGGCGTCGTCGCCTTCACCGTCGGTGAGCGCACCTCGGAGTTCGGCATCCGTCTCGCCCTCGGCGCCAACCCGCGCGAGGTCGTCGCCCTGGTGCTGCGGCAGGCGATGACGCCGGTCGTCATCGGGCTGGCGCTCGGTTTCGCGGGGGCGCACCTGCTCGCCAGCGCCATGTCGCGCCTTCTCTTCGAGGTCAACGCAACCGATCCTCCGACTTTCCTGGCGATGTCCGCCGTCCTCGCCGCTGTTGCCGCGGCGGCGAGCTTTCTCCCGGCGCGGCGCATCACGGGCCTCGACCCGATGATCGCGTTGCGCTCGGCATGAGCTCCACGCGTCGAATCGAGCAATGAGGACGCTCCGCCTGGTCGTGCTTCTCGCCGTTCTCGCGTTGAACGCGGCCTCGCCGGACGCGTGGGCGGCGCTTCCGGACGTGGACATCGTCGAGGCGCCTATCCCGGCACCGCCGGATGCCAAGCCCGCGACCCCCCCAAAATCGCGAGCCGTCCGCAAGCGGCGCCACCCTCCCTCTCACCGGGAAACGGAGGCCGGCGCGAAAAGGGTCGACGCCGATCGGCGCTCCGGCACACCCCGGTCCGGTCCGGAGAGCTTCGGCATCTAGAGCCCGGTTCGGACCGCGGTCCCGGCGAGGGGTCCCCGGGCGGTAGACTCCGCGGCATGACAGACGCCTCCGACCTCGCACAGGCTCGCATCGGCCAGATCGCCATCAACGCGAGGGACCTGCCGCGGGCCGTTGCCTTCTACCGCGACACCCTCGGGCTCCGGTTTCTGTTCGAAGTGCCCGGCATGGCCTTCTTCGACTGCGGCGGCATTCGCCTCTTAGTCGGCACCGCCGTCCGGCCGGAGCTCGACCATCCGAGCTCGATTCTCTACTTCAGGGTGGCCGACATCCGAGCAACCCACGCGGAGCTCAAGAGTCGAGGCGCCAACTTCTTGAACGAGCCCCACCGGGTCGCCCGGATGCCCGACCACGAGCTCTGGCTGGCGGAGTTCCAGGATTCCGAAGGGAGCACGCTGGCGTTGATGAGCGAGATTCGCTAGCCCGCGCGACCGGGAACCCTGAGTTAGACTTCGCTGCCCGAATCGAAGTTCGACCGAAAGGAAGGAAGACGACATGAAGAAGACGACCGCGTTGCTGCTCGCCGGAGCGGCCGTCCTTCTGCTCGCCGCGCCGGTCATCTCGGCCGACGAGCAAAAGGAGCAGAAGACGGAATACAAGTGGACCATGACCTCGAGCGGCCTGAAGTACCAGGATCTGAAGGTTGGTGACGGCGCCTCGCCCAAGCAGGGCCAGACGTGCGTGATGCATTACACGGGTTGGCTCTGGGAGAACGGGGCGAAGGGAAAGAAGTTCGACAGCTCCGTCGATCGCGGACAACCCTTCGAGTTCACCCTCGGAAACGGACGGGTCATCAAGGGCTGGGACGAAGGTGTCGCGACCATGAAGGTGGGAGGAAAGCGGTTGCTGTTGATCCCGCCGCGGCTGGGCTACGGCGCGAGCGGCGCGGGCGGCGGCCTGATTCCCCCGAACGCGACGCTGCTCTTCGAAGTCGAGCTGCTCGGCGTCAAGTAGGAAGGGCGAACTCGGTGAGGCGGGGACGCTCAGCGCGGGACCGCCTCACCAGATGTCCCCCACCGTGAATCCCTCGGGGAACGGATCCTCCGGGTCGACCACGTAGCTCGAGAACCCCGTAATCCAGGCTTGTCCCGAGAGAGTCGGGACGACGGCCGCATACGGCCCGACGCGGGTCTCGGCGATGAGCCTTCCGGTGAAGACCGTGCCCAGAATTCCTTCGTGCCGGAAGTCCCGGTTCAGGGCGAGCTTGCCCTTGGCGTGAAGCGTCGCCATCTTGGCGCAGGTTCCCGTTCCGCACGGAGAGCGGTCGATCACCCCTGTCCAGCTCGAGGGTCGGTTCCAGTCGAGCTTGCCGGTCGAGACCGTGACGGCGTTCTTGGCGTCGGCATCGGGCCGCAACGGTGGTCCCGAAAGCTGGGCGATCGTCACGCCGGAGAACCCGGGCTGCTCCGGGTGCGCGCAGGGAAGCTGCTCCAGCGCGGCGGCCTTGATCATCTCGCTCACCCGAGTGATGTCGCGTCCCTCCTCCGGAGTCAAGCGAAGGCCGAACGGCGCGGCGTCGGCGATGACGTAGAACATCCCGCCCCAGGCCACGTCGACGGTCACCCTGCCCAGGTGCGGCACCTCGATCACGCGGTCGAGGTAAACGGCGAACGCCGGCACGTTCTCGAAGGTCACGCGCCGGACCTTGCCCCCCTCGCACTCCGCGCGCACGCGGATCAACCCCGCGGGCGCCTCCAGGGTCAGCTCGGTCACCGGCTCCCGCATCGGCAGCATCCCGGTTTCGAGCAGAACCGTCGTCACGCAGATCGTGTTGGTGCCCGACATGCCCGGGTACTCGACCTGCTCCATGATCACGAAGCCCGCATCCGCCTCCGGCCGCGTGGGCGGCAAGATCAGGTTGCAGTTGGCGGCCGGATAGCCGCGCGGCTCGCGCAGCATTCGCCGGCGCAGGCCGTCACGGTTCTCCTGCAGGTGCCGCATCTTCGCGAACATCGTGTCGCCGGGGACGTCCAAGACTCCGCCGACGATGACGCGACCGGGCTCTCCGCAGGCGTGCGCGTCGACCGCCTGGATCATGCTCGCGAGGCGCATGCTCGACCAGTTCCGCCGCGCGGGCGTCCTACTTCCTCGAACGGGACGGCTTCCGGCGAGCGGGCCGGGCGGCCCGCGGCCGGCGCGATGCGGCGGCCGCCTTCCTCTTCGACTTGCCCGCGCTCATCGGCTTCGGCCGCGCGTGCCGCGGCTGGTAGACACCGACCGCGCCGCCGCCCGGCAGAGTCATCCGAGTGAGCAGACCCCAGCCTTGGTTCTGCACGGGACTGCAGGCAATGCCGTGCTTGCCCATCTCCGCCACGAACGCCCCGACGTCGGCGCACATCAGGTAGAACTCCTGCGCGCCGCTCTCCTCCGCCGGATGCACCGCCACCTCCGACGGCGGCAACCCGAAGACCAGCCAACCCTCTCCCACGTCGACGTTGGTCAGCCTGAGCACGTCGCGCAGGAACGCGCGGTCGGCCTCCGGCTTCGCGCTGTAGAGAATCGAGTGCGCTCCGATGATCATGGCTCTCCTCCCCGATCTTGTTCGTCCGCCGACTCCGATCCCGAAGACGATGGCGAAGTGGGCAGCCGCGGGCTTCCCGATGTCTGCCGACTCGCCCGCCGGGTGGTCGCTCATTGCCGCTTGAAGTACTGCACCGCGCGCTCATGCCTCTCCGCGGCCGCCCGCGTCTTGAACGTCCCGAGGTTGCGGCGCTTGCCGGTCTTGGGGTTCTTCTTTCGAGAGTACAGCCGGTACTGGCCGGTCTTGAGCTTCCGGATCATCGAGTCGCCTGCCTTCCAAAGGGGTCCCCCCCTCCCCCGCGCGATGCTACCGCCCGGACGGGCTCGGCGTCAGCGGCGGCGCGCCGCGCGGTCCGCGGCACTTCGTTGTCGGGCAGCGCTGCTTGCGATGCGAGCCTTGACCAGTCTTCGCACGAGGGTCGCAGGTAACGGATTCTCCGCTCGAAAGCGGACGGTGCCCTTGCTGGTGTCGTAGCTCTTCAGCTCCTCCCTGTACGTCTCCACCGCGCTGGAACCCGGGTAGAAGGCGCAGTGATTCGCGCCTGCGCCGAAGGACAAGAGAAATCTCCCGTTCAGGCGAAACGAAGGGACCTGATAGGCGATGCACTCTTCGGCTTCTGGTGCCGCGGCTCGGATGGCCTTGCGAAGCTTTTCCAGGGCGGGCCGCTTCTCTTCGCTCACGGCCTCGAGATACTCATCGATCGTCCTGGGCGTTCTTGCCATCTCAGCCTCCGACACTCGGGTCCCGATAGCGCTCGGGGGCGAATCGACGCGCGAGCAAACCGGTCGCCTCCTCGGCCTCGATCGGTTGAACCAGGACGCCTTCCTGCCCATACGGCAGATACGCCTGGCACTCGCCGGATGGTGCGATGAGGCTCGTCGCCGCTTCCTGGAAGCGAAGCGCGTAGTTGACACTCGCGAAGTAGATCGTGTTCTCTCGGCTACGGCACATCATCGCCTTCTCGTAGTAGGGCCCGTCGGCCGCGCCCCACTGCGTCAGAAGAACACCCTGCCGATCACTGCCGGTGTACTGAGGATGGAAGACGATCTTTGCGCCCCGCACCGCCGCCCAACGCACCGTCTCGGGATAGCGCCATCCCTCGTGGCAAATCGCCACGCCGAACTTCATCCCGTCGATCTCGAAGAGCCGACGGGAATCGCCGGGCACATAGAACCGATCTTCGGTCGGGTCCAGCTGATTCTTGGTTTGACATCCCTGAACCTGGCCTTGGGCGTCGATCACGAAAGAAACGATTTGCCGGCCCGAGGGCGTGTATCTCTCCATCCCGAGGATCGCGACCACGACATACTCTCGCGCCCACTGCGCGACGGTCCGAAGGGCCTGCTCCTGCCGAGCTCGATCGAACGGCGGCACCTCGAAGTCCTGTCCCCGCAAGCCCGGCAGATATGCTTCGGGAAAACACACGATCTGCGCGCCCTGGGCCGAAGCCTCGGACAACAGATTCCTGACCTTCTCCAGCCCCTCCTCGAGGGTCGAGGCGATCCGAGGCGACGCCAGCGCGACGATCATGGACGCTCGAGAGCGCGCCGTACCGAGGCCCCACTTCCCCTAACTACGGTCGGGCCCCGGTCGGCTGAGTTCGCTAAGACCCCTCCTTCACCTCCGGGATCTTCCAGGTTCCGTCGAGCAACGACGGCGGCTTGTCCTTGGGCCAGTACAGCCGCATCATGAGAATGAACTGCCCTGACGGAGCGGGAAGCCAGTTCGCCTCCTTGTCCTTGCCCGGCGAGTCATGCTGGATGAGGAGGTCGATCGAGCCGTCGGGATTCGTCTTGAACTTGTTGCGCTGGGAGAGAGTGTATCGGTTGAGCGCGTTCGGGACGAAGAAGTAATTCGCGTCGTACATCGTGAGCGACCAAAATCCGTCGACCGGCGGGAGCCCGCCCCTGTCGAAATGCATCACGTACTTGTGCTCGCCGCTGTACTTCTTGATCACGTCGGGCCCTTCCGAGGTCGGATACACCGCGTCCTGCGGCCGGTTCGCGCCGAGTCCGATGGCGGTGATCAGTGCGCGCTGGCGGTATGCCGTTCCGTAGAGGCCTGTCTTCGTCGTGAACAGCCACCCGTGCTCAAGCTTCGAGTCGCCGGCGACGATGCCCTCCTTCATCCATGCCATGATCTTTTCCTGCGCGGGCTTCGGCGCCTCGGCGATTCCCTTCGCCACGGCCGGCTCGAGCTTGGACGCATCGAAATCGGACCCGGGGACGATCCCGATCCTCGCGAGTGTCGCCACCATCGGGGCGTCGTCGGCCGCGGGAGGATTGGTTTTGAGCAACTCGGCGAACAGCTTGAAATACGCCGCAGCGTCGATGGCGTTGACCTGGTCCCGCACGGAAGTCTTGCCGTCGACGCTCGGATCGACTCTTCCAGGCACAGGGGAATAAGCCTTTCCGTAAGCGGACAGGGGCACGGCCGAGACCTGGTCCTGCAGGGCGTGCACGGCCTTGTAGTCCTCGGGAGTTCCCGTGCAGTAGATGCGGCCGAGCACCCAGACCATGCCCGTGGGCGCCTTGTACTCCGTCACACCGGCCGGAAGAGTCCCCGACCAGCCCGGTCCCGTGATCGCGTACTTCTGCGCCTTCGTGCCCGTCGTGCGCTTGCCCGGGTCCTGAAAGACGTTGGTCCAGCCGTCGAGCATCGGAAACAGGAAGAACCGATCCTTCATGTCCGGGATGCTCACGATCCACGGTTCCTTCGAGACGTCGAGCCAGACGACCGTATAGAGCGTGTCGGCGTTCGGCGCCGTCACCGTGTGGTCGTCCACCGCGGGGTAAGTGCGTAGCCGCGCGAACTGACCCATCGGGGCGTGCGAGCCCTCGGGCTTCTCGACGTTGGTGGACACCCGCCGTGTGATCTCCATCGTGACCAGCGGATACGCGTAGACGTAGGCCTCGATCGCGGTCTCCCGCGCCTCTCTCTCCTTCACGAGGGCCTCGGCCGCTTGGGCGTCCTGTTTGACCACCTGACCAGCCGTCTCACCCTTCTGGCAGCCCGCGAGAACGAGCAGCGTCGACGCCAAGCCAAAGAGCGAATTCCGGAAAAGGCGAAGCATCAAACTCTCCTTCTCTCGTTCGTCCACACCCGAAATCCTGTTTCTCCACCGACTCGGTTCCTCAAATCGTCCTCCTCGCCGAGTGTGCGCTCCATCCGCTCTCGGCCGGGCGGGGATTATGCCGCACGGAAGTCCGATTACGCGACTCTCGCTCCGTTCTCGATGAGAAGCAGCCTGAGGACCGACCGGTGGCAGCGGTTCTCGTCCTCGCCGTAGCAGCCCACGGAGAAGTTCGCCGCGTGGGAGCGCAGCCAAGAGCTCCAGATCGTGCTTCTTGTCGGGCGAAGCCATCTCGGCCCTGTACTTCCGCTTGAACGCCGCCCATTGCGCCGGCGTCGTTGCTCCTTGCGCGAACCTCACGGTCTTCGCGGACGCACACGATCCTCGCCACCAGGTTTCCGACCGCGATCAGTCTTGTGACGACGTCCCGAAGGTCGACTGGCGTTTTCGAAGAACGACATGCGCGGCGGCTCGAGCGCCGGGAGCGTGACGGACGCACTCGTAGCCCAACGCGCGGACGTCGATGCCATTCAGCAGATGCTCACCCGCGCCGAGCAGGACGGGCGCGATCACCAGGTGCATCTCGTCGACGAGCGCCGCGCGCACATACTGCCGAATCGTGGAGACGCCGCCGCCCAGTCGCACGTCGCGGCCGTCCGCGGCGTCCCTCGCCTGACGCAGCGCGGAGTGAATGCCGTCGGTGACGAACCGAAACTCCGTGCCCCCGCTCATCCGGAGCGGTGCCCGTGGATGGTGGGTGAGAACGAAGACCGGCACGTGATACGGCGGCTCCTCACCCCACCAGCCCCTCCAACTCTCGTCCGGCCACGGGCCTCGGACCGGGCCGAACATGTTCCGGCCGAGAATCCAGGCGCCGATCCCCGCGAAACCTTGCGCGGCAATGTCGTCGTCAGCGCCCGTTTCGCCGCCCTCCATTCCGTGCATCCGCTGCCAGGTTCGCGTGGGGAAGAACCAGTCGAACAATTCCGGACCGTTGACTCCCAGCGGGTTCTGTAGATCCTGGTTCGGTCCCGCACCGAATCCATCGATCGAGATCGAGAAGCTATGGACGCGCAGTCTCGACATGGCTATTGCCCGAACCTCAGACGGCCGCCCGGCTTGCGGATGCAGACCGCCTCAATTGCCAGGCCAGGAAAAGCGCCAAGACGACGAGGAGCGGCGCGGTGGCGAGACCCGGTCGGTAAGCTCCCGCCGACGCCGCCCAAACGATGTGCACAAAACCATTGAGCACCTCCAGAACGACCCAGAACCAAGCCAGCGCCAGGGCCGAGCGCGTCCCACGAGAGAGAGGGCCGAAGTAGCACCACATGCCGAACGTGACGAGCGACACGTTGAAGATCAGGAAGCCGATGCGGTGGTCATTGGATAGAAGGCCGCTGACAAGACGGGCGGGCGGGAGGACGTCGTAGAGCCGAGTGGAATACTCCTCGGCAGAATGAGCCGCCTGCGCGATGACCAGTGTGAGGAATGTCGAACGGCTCGCACGAGTCATCGGTCTTGGCAGCTCCATGTCAGACTCCCGCGGATTTCGACCGCTTCAGTGCGGCCACGCCCATGACGAGGGTGAAAGCCGCGGCGGCAACCAGATACCACGCGATCTCGCCGCTGCGACGATACCGGACCACCACCGCGAAGAGCGAGAAGACCGTCGTCAGGAACAAGAGATAGATCACGAAACGGGCGGACTTGCCCGCGCTGTCAGGCATCGGAATTCCTCCTTCGCAGGGCGTCCTACCCGGTGACGACCGGTGAGCGAACCGCCGGCTTTCCGCGACGAGCCGTCTGCGCGCGCACTCTGGGCCTCGTCGCCTTCCGCCGAACGCTTGGTCCACTGCCATAGGCCGTTCATCACGCCTGCTGGAAGCCGATGGCCGAGTTGACGCGCCACGAGCACGATCAGTCGAAGGGCTGCGCGCGCCTCCCGAGCGCCGGAGTCACTCGAGCGGTCCCGAACGGCGTCCACGCCCGATGAAGACTAAATCGATCAGGACGAAAGCGGCGCCGATCGGCAAATACGCGCGTTGCCAGGAGATCCCGAAGGCGGTGAAGGCCACTCCCGCCGCAGCGAACGCGAGGCCCCCCGCCGTCGCCTTGCTCATTCCGTCCTCCCCTCGGTCCCCTACCCTCCGGCCGGCGCACTTCCAACCCGCAGCCATCGGGCTGCCGCATCGACGCTATCTTCGGGCCGTGTGTTGAAAGCAATCGTCGCGTCGGGCGCAGCCCTATGGACAGCGTTGATGACGGCCTCGAAGATGGCGAGGCGCCGGGGCGGCAGGCGAACACCGGCCCCGATGACGACACAAGCATAACTCTTCGAAGCCACTTGACGCTCCACACTCGGCCCGGCGGTTTCATCGGGCCGGATGAAGCCGACGTCGGCCTCCCATCCCCGATCTGCGAACTTCTTCATCGCGATCGCGATGCCTGCGTGAACCTTCTCGGCGGTCATGCCCGGTGGCAAGGCGGGGTCGGAAAAATCCACAGTCTCCGGATCGTAGCCGACAAGCAGAATCCGTGTCATGAGTCCTCCCTGGTCTTTCGTTCTGCGGCAGAAAACCAGTGGGTCGCCGGGGGACAACGTCCCCGCTCATCCAGCCGCGTGTATTCCCCGCGCAGCGCGGGCCAACGCCCTCCATCCTCGGAGATCGTTCTCCCGTGCTGCGCGGGGCGCCACGACGCCGCGGCCCCGGATCCGTGCTACTCCGTCGTCTTTCCGGCGAAGTGCTCCTCGGCCGCCAGGGCATCGGCCTTGGTGGCGTGCACCGTCCCATCCTTATGCTCGGGGGGCCCATACAGCGTGTACAGCTTCAGCGGCTTTTCGCCGGTGTTCTTGACGTTGTGACGCGCGCCGGCGGGGACCAGGATCGCCGTGTCGCTCTCGATCTTCGTCTTCCGGCCATCGATCCAGACCTCCCCTTTGCCCTCCTCGATCCGGAAGAACTGGTCACGATCAGGGTGGACCTCTTCGCCAATGTCCTCGCCCGGCGCGAGCGCCATCAGCACGAGCTGCAGGTTTTTGCCCGTATACAGCACGCGGCGGAAGTCCGAGTTGTGCTCAGTCATGTCTTCGATGTCTTCAACGAAACCTCTCATGGCAGTCTCCTTTCAGACTTGCGCGCCGCATGCCGCTCGAGCGCGGCACTCTCCTGCGATCGCGCGTTTCCCGAGTCGATGGATGCCAACACCGCACCTTTTCGTTACCCCCTCGCCTGGGAACCTCCTTCGCATCCATCGACGGGCTCACGATAGATGCTCGCCCCCAAGAACGCGTGATCCAAGTGGATCAAATTGAGAGCCCGTCTCAGAAAGTCGCGCCGTCGAAAAACTCAACGATCCCGGATTCCAGAGCGTACTCGGCACCGACCACGACGAGACGGCCGTCCTGAAGGTGCTGTTCGATGATCTGGGACCCGAGACGCAAGTGGCTGACGGAGGCCCGCACATTGGCCCGAACCGCCTGCGCCACCAGGGCACTCGGGTCGCCGCGAAGGTCGGTGGCGAGTAACGCCTCGACGGTAGGACGCACATGATTGACGAGGAACCGTAAATTCCGAGATTGATGCTCCGTCGGTCGGGTGAGCTCATCCAGCGTGGCGACCACCGCTCCGCATCGGGAGTGCCCCAAAACGACGACGAGGGGTGTCCCGAAACGCTCGACAGCGAATTCGACGCTGCCGATCTGTGAGGGAGCCACGATGTTTCCGGCGACCCTGATGACAAAGAGGTCGCCTAACCCCTGATCGAAGACGATTTCTGCCGGCACGCGGGAATCGGAGCAGCCAAGGACTACCGCGAAGGGCTCCTGGCCGGCCGCCAACTCGGCACGACGCAGCTGGCTGGCGACCGCGCCGCTTTCGGAGCCTGCCGCGAAGCGCCGATTCCCTGTCCGTAGGCGGTCGAGAGCCTGCTCTGCGGAAATCATGAGGGTACGTCCTCCGGCCGCTTAGCGGGCCCCGCCTCAGCGGCGAGCGAAGAGCCGAAGGCGATGAGCGAGTCCGCTGCGCGTGCTAGACGGCGTTTCCACGAGGCCTCTTTCGTTCTTCCAGACTGATAGCGCGACACGACTCTCGAGTTTGCGCCGCGAGCTCGCCAAGCGAGCCATGCCACCGCAAATCGCCAAGCACTTCTGTGACCAGATCCTTTCGATCCAGCAGACCTCTCGGCAGCCTTTCGGCGCGTCTGTCCTGGCTGGCTCGAGGCTTTCGCCACGTTGCCCATCCGCGTGCTCAGGTCTAAGACGCCCCGATCATCTCACCGGTCCTATCCTCTGATGGATCTACGGTTGCGGGCGCCAAGCTGCTGCACACGTCGGTTGTCCCCGAGAAGAGAAGCGCGCCCTCGGGGACGACCGCCGTCGAAAACGCAGCCCGCGGTCGGGCTCCCCTTGCATGCCGCGCCCAGTCGTCCTATACTGAACCGGATGGTTCAGTATAGCCGAACCCGCCTCGATGCCTCCTTTGCCGCGCTCTCGGATGCCACCCGACGCGGCGTGCTGGAGCAGCTGGGACGTTCCAACGCTTCGATCACGGACCTTGCCGAGAAGTTCCACATGACCCTCACGGGCATGAAGAAGCACGTCGGCGTCCTGGAGCAGTCCGGGCTCGTCACCACGGAGAAGCTCGGACGCGTGCGGACCTGCAAGCTCGGCCCGCGCCGATTGGAGGAAGAGACGGCATGGCTCGAGAGGTACCGCCAGCTCTGGAACGCACGCTTCGACGAGTTGGACAAGGTTGTCGAGGAATTGAAACGAAAGGAGAAGGTCGATGGACGCAAGAAGAGAGAGTGAGGCCACACCGATGAAGAACCGCACGACTGTGGAACGGAAGTCCGAGTGTGAACTCGTCGTCACGCGAACTTTCAACGCTCCGGCGCGCATCGTGTTCGAGGCATGGACCAAGCCCGAGCTGTTCAAGCAGTGGTGGGTGCCGCAGTCGATGGGCATGTTCCTGCGTTCCTGCGAGATGGATGTTCGTGTCGGGGGCAGGTACCGTTTGGTGTTCGGCCACGATGCCTCAAACCCTGACGAGTTCTTCGGTAGGTATCTCGAAGTGACACCGCACTCGCGCCTCGTCTGGACCAATGACGAAGGTGGTGACGGTGGGCCCGTCACCACGGTGACCTTCGAGGAAAGAGGTGGTAAGACGCTGCTCGTCATGCACGAGCTCTATCCCTCGAAGGAAGCTCTCGACGCTGCCGGCACCGGGGCGGCGGAAATGATGAGCGAGACGTTCGAGCAACTGGACGAGCTTCTCGTCGCCCTGGGCGCGAGCGTGGGACGGTCATGAACTCGTCGATCTCGCGGTCGGCCGCCTGGCTGATTGGTCCCGACCTCGATCCCTCGTGGCACACTATCAGCGAGTGGGCAATCGGTCCTCACGGCTGACCTCGGCGCGCTGCTCGCCCCGGCCGGCCTGGCTCACATGCTGGCCGGGGCTACGTGAAATTAGATAGTGCTTCGGTCCGCCTAACGGCTGGCGGGTCGGCGGCGGGGCCCGCAGCGAAGCGCAGGGGCGAGCCCGCTGCACCCCGGGATAGACGGCGCTGACCAGCAGTGGCTTGGTCGAAAGCAGACTCTCGACGGAGATGTCTTCATCGACGTCCTCCCAATGGAGGCCGATTCCGCCGCCGATCAACCGCCACCGCTTGCGCTGTTCGGGAGTCGCTCTCTGGAGGCGCGTCTAAACCGCGTGTCAGGCGGCAGAAAGCGCACTGATCGTGACATAGTAACCATCCGGATCGCGGAGCGAGAACTCACTGGTTCGAGTGTTCTGGTTCAAATGAGGTTCCTCTTCGAGCCGAGAGACGAGAGCCCGTGCCCTTTGCAGGGCCATGCCGAAATCGTCCACGCGGAAAAACAAGAGCAGGCCGTTGCCACGTGTCGCGACATCGGGACTCATCAAGGAGGGGTGCTCGTGGACGCCCCACTCGTGGAGGCAGAGCAACACGGTTCCGTCCGAGTCGAGGAGTTGACCAAAGTAGGGATGCTCGGGGCCAGTCGGACGCTGACCGAACAAAGACTGATACCACCTGAAACTCCGGGGCACATCCCTCACGGCGATGATCGTCCACGTACGCTTCATGAGATGCCGCCTAACGCTGCGGCTCAGCCGCGCCTGGAAGCTGAAGCGAAGCGCAAGCTGTAAGGCGTCGGCTGCAGCCGGTTGTTCGGCGAGGCGCTTCTCGCACTGCCGGGGTTGGCCTTGACGGACTACCGGACGGCCGCCGTCCGCAGCCCCTCCAGTGGCCCAGCAAAGTAGGACACGTTGTGAAAGGCTTCCCGGGCGATCGCTTCCGCCACGGCTTTGGCCTGCGCTCCATCACGTCCGAGCACAATAATGCGCGTGTTGTGGTCGTCCATCGGCAAGCGCCCATCGTCCTTCGCCTTTTTCACCTCCCCCACGTCCTTGCCAGGCTTGACGCCACTGAGGGGCAGGTTGCGGGCCTTCGGGATGGGGTTGGCCGTGAACTCCTCCGGGTCACGAGCGTCAATCCACACCGCGGTCTGATCCTTCTCCCTGACGTATTGCATGCCTCTTGCCTCAATCTCCGTGATCCCCCCGAGGGCCCGCCACACCGGAATACCGAGCTGGTAACGCCGCACGTTCGTATAGCCCGCCGTCAGCAGTTCCTCCGCCAGACGTTTGCTCTTGCCACAAAACGGACCATTGCAGTAGAGCACAATCGGGGCCCCTTTGTTGTCTTGGACAACACGCCCGATTTCTGCGGTGTCTGAGACATACAGGGAGATCGCGACTCCTGGTTTGGCCGACACATTGACGGCACCGGGAAGGTGACTGACGGCGTACTCGTTGAACGGGCGTGCGTCGAATACTGTGGCGCTCTTCTCCGCCAGGATCTTCCGCAGTTCTTCCGTCGAGAGCTCGGGTGTCTTCTGGTCAGGCTCCATCAGGGTGGCCTGTTGGATGTTTGTGACCACCTGGCCGCTGGCGTACGGTGTGCAGACGCCCAGCGCCAGCCACAAAATGGGTATCACTCGCCATACGGGAGAGAATGTCGCTCTCATCTTTCCTTCTCCTTCAGTCGTGAGAGGGTGATAGATGCAACACAGCCGAACGGGCAGCGCATCAGCGGCGAGCTGCGGCGAGGGAACCGAGGCGCGCAAGTCCGTTGCAGCCGCGGGTTAGGCGACCAGCCCCAGCAACTCCTGCTACGAAGTCTGCTGGTCAGCGCACCCTCTCGGGCACTCTCTTCCATGTCTTCTCGTCACCGAGAATCAGCGTGTCGCCGCTCAGAACGAACGGCCGTGGCTGATCGGTGTTGGTGTAAGACGGATAGGGGCTACCCTCGACGTGCGTCACGAATCTGCCAGGTTCCACGGAGTAAGTTCCAAAGTACGCGGTATACGCATCGTAAGCGGCTTGTTTCTCCCCAGGTGTAGCAACATCCTCGTCTTTGGACGTGAACGGGGGCAACGCCGGCATGCGCATTACGTTTATCGAGACGTGACCTGTTGCGTCGAACACGATGTATCCGCGCGGGTGCTCGCCGTATGGCAGGGAGAGCTTCCCCGACGCATCCCAGTCCTGGTAAGAGACCAGACGCCACGTGCCGAGCAGATCCTTGCCTGCCGTGGCTGGCGCGGCCGAGCTGGGTTGTAAAGTCGCGAGAAGCGAGACGGCTAAGACAGCTACGGAAAGGACTCGAAGAACGCGTTGCATTACTCACCTACCCCTCATCGTCGCCTAACGGGCAGCGCATCACCGGCGAGCGAAGAGCCGAAGGCGATGAGCGAGTCCGCTGCACGCGCATGTCAGGCTGCGTCACCCTTTGCGAACCGAACGGCTGCTTTTCGAATGATCAGACCGGCCGGAATCATCGCCAGACCTCCAACAAACCAAGCGCCCAAGACTAGAGACGCAAATGCCAAGGATTCCCCTTCGTCGCGAATTGGAAGCCTTGCCAAAAGGTCACTGGGGAAAAAGGCCAAAGCGAGGTACAGGGCTGCAAGACCAGATGCGGCGGCCGGCCGACTGGGTCGCAGGCGGCGAAAGAGGAACACGGCGATACCGCCGCCGAGCGCTCCAATAAGAACGGCCGGAACCGCGAGATACAAGACACCAGCCATCGTCACATGACGATGTAAGGTCGTCGCACCGATGGAGATCACGATTATCAGTGTTACGACTCCTGCGCCCGCACCGGTTGCGATCCCGAAGAGTGCTAGCGGCATCGGACAATCAGCTTCCAGTCGCGGCCTAACGGGCAGCGCGTCAGCGGCCAGCGAGGAGGCGCAGCCGACGAACGAGTCCGCTGCACGCGCATGTTAGGCGGCACCATCATTCTGCTGGCCCCCAGAGAAGCCCAATGGCTATCGCAAAGAGGATAAGGCCGAGAGGGAGTAGGAGGAGGCAAATGGCGAACGGCGGTCTTCGGCGTAATGGTCCTCGCGCCGGTCCCAAACGAGCCGGGAGAAAGATGAGCGCCAGGGCCACCGGAACCGCTCCAAAAAAGAGGACGAAGAAGAGAATCCTGAATACCGGAAGGCGCGGGTGCGTACCCGGGTTCATGAAAACTGCCAGGCTCGCAAGTAAAGCGACGATGTATGCGAAGGCAAACCGGTCGCGGCGGTTCAATTCTGGACTAGGCATCGGCTAACGCCTTTGAGCCGCCTAACGGGTGGCGCGTCAGCGGCGAGCGAAGAGCCGAAGGCGATGAGCGAGTCCGCTGCACGCGCGTGTTAGGTAACCAGAGATTTGCCGCTGTGAGAGCAGCACGCTGGTCGCGAGATGCCACAGGGCCGCACCAGCACGTTATCTGTCGTCTCTTCCGAGGCGCCTTGGTTCCGACTGGGCTACCGCCAGACCGGTTCATCAGCCTGCTGACTTGCAGGACCCGGACCTCACTCTTCCAGCAAGTCGGCTGCAAACAGGCCGGTTGAGACGAAATGTGGGCCGATTGGCACTCTCTCCGCACGGCCCACCCCCCATTTGTTCTAGGGTTGCAATTCGAGATCGCCCGGCTGCCAGGTCTGGTTGAACCAGGGCTCCAGCGGCCCATAGAGCCTCAGAAGGAGGTTGTAGCCCTTGCCCGGCATCGTCTGCACCCAGTTGGCTTCGTTGCCGGCCGGCGCCTTCGGTCCGAACCATACGGTCGCGCCGCCGTCCGCGTTCTTCTTCAGTCCGGGAACGTTGCTGTCCATCCCCGCCGACTTCTGGTCGGTGGGAAGAAGCGAGCGCGTCTGGTTGTCGTAGGCCGTGAAGGCCCAGAAGTTCTTCGCCGGAATCGGGCCTGGCAGCGTCACCTTGTAGGTGCGGCTGCCGTCGAGGTAGTTCCCGGCCGCATCGCGAAAAGCGAATGCATAGGCGGAACCGGTCCCCGGCTTCGATTCGCTCATGGCGGGCGTGATGCCCGTGGCGAGGTAGAAGAACATCGCCTCGGCGTCGAGCAGCCGCTCGGCTCCCGAGAGAAACTGGTAACTGCCCCCAACGAACGGCGTAGTCCATTGGCGGTCCTTGAAAATCTTTGTGCGCGGATCGCGTGAGGCCCATGCGTTCGCGCGGGCGATCGCATTGGCCACCGCGACCGCTTCCGTCAAGATCTTCTTCATCCGCGCGTCCGGCGCGAACGATTGCCCCTTGCGGATGCCGATCGCCGCGTACAGGCCCACGGTGTCCGGATCCACCCAGTCGGCGGGCTCGTTCTGCACGACGGCGTTCAGTTCCTCGTAGAAGCTGAAGTCGTTGGCGCTGATCGTGTTGAACTTCACACCTGACAGGTTGACGAAAGTCGTCGCCGGAGGCTTAGCGGCCTGGGACAACGGGAACACCGCTGCCTTGGCTTTGACACTGGCGGTGGCTGCGGCGAGATCGCCCTTCTCGACGAACACACGATAGAAGATGAGGAGCCGATTGGTGCGCGGCTTCGAGACGAAATACCCCTGCGCGGGCACGGCGCCCTTGTAGCCGGGGGGCACGAAGAGATAG